>Ga0256829_1000346_pt1 | contig 49824 bp, 43 predicted proteins | sample 131447metaG_FD_185979 | JGI IMG/M metagenome (GOLD analysis project Ga0256829, IMG submission 185979) | Hydrothermal vent microbial communities from Lau Basin, Pacific Ocean - 131-447 | ecosystem: Environmental > Aquatic > Marine > Hydrothermal vents | place: Pacific Ocean: Lau Basin | collected... | reverse complement strand
TCCTGGAAGTCACCAAAGTATTTTGTAATTGCCGCTGTCAACGTCGTCTTACCATGGTCAACGTGACCAATTGTGCCGATGTTCAAGTGAGGCTTATTTCTTTCAAATTTTTCCTTAGACATTATTTCGTCCTTTCTTTTAACTCTTTTACTGAGGCTTATGCGCCCATTTTCTCTTTAACTTCTTGTGCGATTGCCGCTGGTACAGGCTCGTAACGGTCAAAGACCATAGAGAACTGCGCACGACCTGATGACATAGAACGCAATGGGTTGATGTAACCGAACATGTTCGCAAGAGGAACAGAGGCTGTGATTACTTTTGCGTTACCACGATCTTCCATCGCATTAACTTGACCACGACGTGAGTTCAAATCACCGATGATGTCACCCATGTATTCTTCAGGTGTTACAACTTCAACCTTCATCATTGGCTCAAGCAACTGAGGACCAGCAGCCTGCATACCTTCTTTGAAGGCTGCTTTCGCAGCGATTTCGAACGCCATAACAGATGAGTCAACATCGTGATATGAACCGTCAACAAGTGTTACTTTAAAGTCAAGCACTGGGAAGCCGGCGATAATACCAGTTTCTTTTGCCATTGTTAGACCTTTTTCAACACCTGGGATGTATTCTTTAGGAACCGAACCACCAACAATTGTGTCAGCAAATTCAAAACCTGCGCCTGGCTCATTTGGTTCGAAGATAAGATCGATTTTCGCGAACTGACCAGAACCACCAGATTGTTTTTTGTGCGTGTAGCTGATCTCAGCTGTTTTCGTGATCGATTCACGGTAAGCAACCTGCGGTGCACCGATGTTCGCTTCAACTTTAAATTCACGCTTCATACGATCAACCAAGATATCCAAGTGCAATTCACCCATACCTTTCATGATTGTCTGACCTGATTCATGGTCAACAGATACACGGAAAGATGGATCTTCTGCCGCCAAACGCTGAAGCGCTGTAGACATCTTCTCTTGGTCAGCCTTTGTTTTAGGCTCGATCGCGATCTCGATAACTGGCTCAGGGAATTCCATACGCTCAAGAACAACTTGATCTTTCATGTCTGAAAGTGTGTCACCTGTTGTTGTTTCTTTCAAACCAACGAAGGCAACGATATCACCTGTGCTGGCTTCTTGGATTTCCTCACGGTTGTTTGAGTGCATCAAAAGCATACGACCAACGCGCTCGCGCTTGTCTTTCACAGTGTTTTGTACGTAAGAACCAGATGTTACTTCACCAGCGTAGATACGTGCGAATGTCAAAGAACCAACAAATGGGTCGTTCATAACTTTAAATGCCAAAGCAGAGAATGGCTCGCTATCTTCAGGCTTACGGTTTTTAGGAGTATCAGAGTCAACTTCAACACCTTTTGTTTCACCAATATCCAAAGGAGAAGGCAAGTAATCAACAACGGCATCAAGCATTGGCTGAACACCTTTGTTTTTAAATGCAGAACCGCACATTACAGGAACAAGCTCACCAGAGATTGTACCTTTACGGATACATTTTTTCAAAGTTGCGATGTCTGGCTCGTTACCTTCTAGGTAAGCTTCCATTGCATCGTCGTCTTGCTCAACAGCCATTTCAACAAGTTTCTCGCGGTATTCTTGCGCTTTATCAGCCAAGTCAGCAGGAATCTCTTCTTCACGGTACGTCGCGCCCAATTGCTCGCCATCCCAGATGATTGCTTTCATTTTAACAAGGTCAATAATACCAGCAAATTCGTTTTCCGCACCGATTGGCAATTGAATAGCCAAAGGATCAACACCAAGACGATCAACCATCATCTTCATTGTGTTGTAGTAATCCGCGCCGATTTTATCCATTTTGTTCACGAAACACATACGTGGCACGCTGTACTTATCAGCCTGACGCCATACTGTCTCTGTTTGTGGCTCAACGCCTGCGTTCGCATCAAATACAGCAATCGCACCATCAAGAACGCGCAAAGAACGCTCAACTTCAATTGTGAAGTCAACGTGCCCTGGTGTGTCGATGATGTTCAAACGGAAACGTGCTTCTGGATCAACACCGTGTTGTGGGCCGTTCCAGAATGTTGTTGTCGCAGCAGATGTAATGGTAATACCACGCTCTTGCTCTTGCTCCATCCAGTCCATAGTAGCCGCACCATCGTGCACCTCACCAATTTTGTGAGACTTACCAGAGTAAAACAAAATACGCTCTGTTGTTGTTGTTTTACCAGCATCGATGTGCGCCATGATACCGAAGTTACGATAGTGACTGATTGGATATTCGCGAGCCATGTTATTTAATCCTTGTTTCTAAACGTTCTTATAATTATTACCAACGGAAGTGAGCAAATGCTTTGTTTGCTTCCGCCATCTTGTGCGTATCGTCGCGCTTCTTAACAGCAGAACCACGATCATTGGCCGCATCCAAGATTTCACCCGCAACGCGTGCAACCATTGTGTTTTCACTGCGCTTGCGTGAAGCATCGATAATCCAGCGCATTGCAAGAGCAATACCGCGCTCGTGACGCACTTCAACAGGAACCTGATATGTCGCACCACCAACACGGCGTGAACGCACTTCAAGTTTAGGCTTAACTTTTTTCAATGCACGGTGGAACAATGCCAAACCTTTACTCTTAGAAAGCAACGCAGCTGTATCGCCCGCCTCTTCGCTTTCATCGCTCAAGTTTTCGTTAACTGCTTTTGCTTCCAGAATTTCAATCGCACCATATACGATTTTCTCAGCAACGAATTTCTTGCCATCAATCATGATGTTATTGATAAATTTAGAAAGAACAGTATCTCCAAATTTTGGATCTGGAAGAACTTCTCTTTTTTCTGCTGCGTGACGACGTGACATATTATTCTATCTCCTAGTAAAACTTATTTCGGCTTCTTAACACCGTAGCGTGAACGAGATTGCTTACGGTTACCAACGCCTTGAGTATCAAGCGCACCGCGAACAACAGTATAACGAACACCAGGCAAGTCTTTTACACGACCGCCGCGCACAAGAACGACTGAGTGCTCTTGCAGGTTGTGGCCTTCACCTGGGATGTAACAGATAACTTCGTGACCTGTTGTCAAACGAACTTTGGCAACTTTACGAAGCGCCGAGTTAGGTTTCTTAGGTGTGGTTGTATAAACACGTGTACAAACACCGCGGCGCTGAGGATTGCTTTTCAGTGCACGGTTTTTCTTTGACTTAACAACCTTTTGTCGCGGCTTGCGAATTAACTGTTGTATAGTTGGCATACTTTATCTCGCCCTTACGTTAAAATTCATTTCAAAAATTTAAGATGCGTGCATATACAGAAAAGGAAAACAGTTTGTCAACTATTTTCTCTTGATTGAATAAGCAGAGCATCCCTTGGATCGGATGGTGCGCCCTTAGTCTTTTTAGCTACATAAGAGCAGTCTTCCCGACTCATGTGGGCGCAACTTAGTTGAATATGATTCGGTGGTCAACATTTATTTTACGAATCATTGAAATTTTTGAATCAAGGTTCGCAAGGAAAGAATCGGCAGGCGCTCTGCCCTATCCGCCTTGTTAATCATTTAGAAAGAGCATATATATTATAGTGCAATTATAAGGCGAACAAACACGCGGTTCTTTTATCCCTATGACTGACACGATTCTTATTGTTGACGATGACCCTATGCAGCTTCAGATGCTCAGTATCCTGATACGGCGCAAACTCTCGCTCGACAGTATTAAATGCGATAATGGTCACGAAGCGCTCAAGCTGCTCTCCAAGGACACGCAGCGCACTATTAAACTTGTGATCTTAGATCTTAATATGCCGCATATCAGTGGTCTTGATGTTTTAAAAGAAATCACAAAAACACACTCACTTCTTCCCGTTATCATGCTGACAGGCAGTAGTGACATCCAAGACGCCGTAACCGCGCTAAAATGCGGAGCCTTTGACTTCATATCAAAACCCTATGAGGCCGAGCGCATGGCACTGACGGTTAAGAACGCTCTTAAGCTGAGCCTCCTTTCGAGTGAAGTAAAACGCCTTAAAAGCACTGCCGAAGGGGCGTTTACCTTTGACCGCATGATCGGCGTGGAAAGTGGCTTAAAGTCTGTCATCAACATTGGGCGCAAAGCCGCCGCTAGCGATATACCCGTTTTAATCCATGGCGAAACAGGCACAGGTAAAGAAGTTATGGCACGCGCACTGCACGGCGAAAGCCCGCGCGCAGACGAGCCTTTTATCGCAGTAAATTGCGGCGCTATCCCTGCCCAATTGGTAGAAAGCACCCTTTTTGGACATGAAAAAGGCGCATTTACTGGCGCAACCGAGCAAGCGCTTGGCAAATTTCGTGAAGCACAAGGCGGGACAATTTTCCTGGATGAAGTTGGGGAACTTCCCCTAGAGGCGCAAGTAAAGCTTTTACGCACCCTTCAGCAAAATGAAGTCGAGCCTGTCGGCGCGGGCAAGCCTGTTCCTATTAATGTGCGCGTCATCTCAGCAACGCACAAAAACCTCCAAAACGAAGTTCAAAATGGCACATTTCGTGAAGATTTGTTCTTCCGCCTTAATGTGCTTGGCATCGACCTTCCGCCTTTAAGGCAGCGCACACAAGACATTCCCGCCTTGGTCGAGCATTTCATTGCGCGCATTTGCGACATAGATGACCGCCCCTCGCCAACAATCAGTCCCAGCGCAATGTCTTATTTGAAGCAGCAACCTTGGGACGGCAATGTTCGGCAGCTGGAAAACAGCCTGCGTAAAATTTTAGTGCTGTGCGATAACGACCCCATTGAAGACACCGACATCAAAAATGTCCTTCATGGCGGCAGCGCTTCGCCTGCAAGCAGCGCACCACAATCTGCCAACCAAAACGCCACTCATAACAGTGCCTACAGCATCTTTACAGACGAAGGCGAGATCAAGCCCCTCGCCCAGATTGAGGCCGAAGTCATGGATCTAGCCCTCAGCATGACGGACAACAACACAACGCAAGCCGCAAAGATGTTGGGCATGGCCAAATCCACATTCTACCGTAAAAACGCAAAATAATCGTTTCAAAGCGTCAGCACTCATTCTTCTACACGTTATATAAGCAAGGATAATTTTCCCCAGCTATTGTGCGCATGCAATCGCTTGCGCCTTGTCGCGCTTAGGGGGCTATGCTTGAATAATGGAACTTCAAAAGGATTCTCTATGCTGTTTCAGGCACTTTCATCGCGGACATCTTCCGCTTTTAAAGCAACACTACACTGCACAGCCGCGCTTAGCTGCTTGCTGCTTGGTGGGTGCTGGCAAAGTGTGCCTGACTTTTCATCCCTCAAAGGCGATGTCCTTAAAATGGTCAAACTGGATCAGCCTGAAGACACGCACGGCTTTATCAATCAAACCACCAGTGACAAAACACAGATGCCGCACAGTATGGCGCGCTGGTGGGAAACAATCGATGATCCGTTGTTACAGCGATATGTCGATAAGCTCTTGAAGCAAAACCTAGACATCACCCAAGCAACGCAGCGCATTATGCAAGCACGCACCGAGCTTACCACCGCGCGCAGTGACTTTTTGCCCTCTCTTACGACAACGCAAAATGCAGGGCGCAGCTTTGCACCCAACGCCACAACTGACCAACGCCAATACGCCAATAGCTTTGGCGCTGACCTTGATATTAGCTGGCAACTGGATTTATTTGGTAAAATCCGCAAGTCAACAGAGGCCGCGCAAGCGCGCTTTGACGCCACTATTTATGAACGCGAAGCCTTAGCGCAATCGTTGGTCGCTGCCTTACTAGAGCGCCGCGTCGCCATTGCCGTGCAGGCGCACATGCTTACCCTGTCAGAGCAAATCGCCGTCAATGCTAAGAATACGCTCGACATCGTCAAGCGTCGCTATGAGGCCGGTGCAAATGGCGTTACACTCGCAGAAGTTTACAGCGCGCAAAATGCTTATGACATGGCGATGGCCAATACACATGACTATGACATTGCCCTGCATGAGAATATATACGCGCTTGATGTCTTGCTCGGCGACCAGCCTGGAACGAACCAACCTCTTATCGAATCCTTCCCCCTTGCCAGCACCCCACCAAGCGCGCCTGCATGCCTTCCTGCCTCGCTGCTTGACCGCAGACCCGACCTCAAATCAAGCGAACTTGCACTCAAGGCCGCTAGCGCAGATATCAGCGTTGCTGTGGCAGATCTCTACCCAGATTTAACGCTTGGAGGATCCCTCGGCGTGACGGGTGATAGCACAGGTAACCTGCTCACCGCAGACAGACTGGCCGGATCGCTTCTAGGGACGCTGACGACAAGGCTTTTCGAAGGTGGCGCGCTTCATGCAAATATTCAAATGCGCGAGGCTCAAGCCCGCGAACAAGCAGCGCTATACGCCCAAAATATCCTTGGCGCGATAGAAGAAGTTGAAAACGCCATGAAAAGCGAGCGCGAACTTAGCAATAAATTGCTCAGTGCCCAGCATGCCTTCGATACGCTCACCAAGGCCGAAGACGTTGCCCAAAAGCGCTATGAACGCGGCACGATTACCGCGCAAGACCTTCTGGAAGCGCGCAATAATACGCTTAACGCCGGCATCACACTCCACCAGACACAGCAAAATCTTTGGAGCGCACGCACTGCCCTTTATCTCGCGCTTGGCGGGAACTGGTTTGGCGGACACAATGCCTGCAAAATGGCTAATAACGGACAAGACACTGAAAAATAAGAAAGATAAACACAAGCATGACACAGCAACATAGTCCAGAAGATAAGGTTAAAGGGTATATTCAGCTCGCCTTTGTGATTGCATTTATTGTGGCATCCTTTGTCGTATCAGCGCTGCTTGGCGTTTCTAAGACCCCTATCCGTCAAGAGGCTCCAGCGCCGCGTGTCCTCAGTGTCGAGGCTGTTCAGGTCACGCCAGGACGTCACCAGATCACTTTCTCAACAACCGGCCTTATCAAAGCGCGCGCCGAGGTTGAGATCAGCCCAGAGGTCAGCGGACGCGTGATCTCGGTCAACGATAGCGCCTTTGCTGGCGGCACTTTCGAGGCTGGCGAGCTGCTCTTCCAAATCGAACCGAAGGATTACCAACTTGCACTGCGCGATGCCGAAGCGGCCGTAGCACAGGCCAGCGCCGCATATGACCTTGAAATGGCCGAAAGCAATCTTGCCATTGCCGAATGGAAACAAATACAAGGTGACCGCTTACCGCCTGCTTTGGTGGCGCGCAAACCACAGCTTAACGAGACCAAAGCAACATTGCGCGCGGCGCAAGCCCAATTAAGCGATGCAACCCTTGACCTTGAGCGCACTGTTTATTCCCTGCCATTTAAGGGCCGGGTTATTACAAGCACCTTAACCCCCGGCCAGTTGTTAACTGCGGGACAGTCATACGGCACAGCATACGACATGGGCTCCCTTGAAATTCAGGCGTCTTTAGATGCCAAGAAACTCTCATGGCTGATGGAGACACAAGATCCATACATCACCGTTACGACACAGTTCCAAGGGCAAGAACACCGATTCAAAGGCGCACTGAAACGCGGCGCATCTGGCCTAGATAGCACAACGCGCTTTGGGCAAATTGCAGTTGCGCTTGCCGACAATGCCATCAAATCTGCGCGCACCAGCGCAGGATTGATACCTGGCCTATTTGCCGATCTGGACATCAAGGGGCCTTTTGTCGATGACGTGATTGCCCTGCCGTCTACGGCGCTTCAGAAAGGCGGCGCTATCTGGCATATTAACCCTGCGACACAAACGCTGCACCGCGCGGACGCCGAGATCATCTATTCAAACGGCCAAACGATCTTTATTCGCGGTATCAAGGGCGCAGCGACTATTGTCACAAGTAAACTTCCCGGTGGTGCGCAAGATATGAAGGTTCAATATACGCTGCGCCCTCTTGATGATGCGCTTCAGCCCATCACAAGCAACCCTGAACAATTGGTGATGAATAATGGATACTAAGTCACCTACACCAAACGAGCCACACGCTGAGCAAAGCGGGCACACCATCAGCGCCGAATGGGGCGGCATTATTGGATGGTTTGCGCACAATCATGTTGCGGCCAATATTTTAATGATGTTGTTTGTGGTTGGCGGCCTTATCAGCGTTGCCTCCATGCGCACAGAAACATTTCCTACCGTTGACCCGCGCCTTATCGCGGTCAGCGTTTCCTACCCTGGCGCAACGCCCTATGAGGTTGCAGAAAGCATCACTAGCCGTGTGGAAGAAGCCCTGACAGGCATTGATGGCGTCAAACGCATCACAGGCACGGCTACCGAAGGATATGGCGTCGTACAGGTCGAATTAAAAGAATTTGCCGACGCGGATGATGTTTATAATGACGTTGAAACCGCCGTAAACGGATTATCTGACTTCCCCCCTGGCGAGGCAGAGCGCCCAACAATTAAAAAGACCAAGGTCACGCAAACCGTTCTGCGCGCTGCGCTTTATGGTGATGTATCAGAGGAAACATTGGCCTACTGGACCGAAGCCCTTGACGATGAAATCCGCCAGCTGCCCGAGGTATCCCTTACCAGTACAAGCGGCTTGCGCGATTACCAAATTTCCGTCGAAGTCTCCGAAAACACACTGCGTCATTATGACCTAACCCTCAGCGAGATCAGCCAAGCCATACAGGCCTTTTCACTGGACATTCCCGCAGGCACGATTGAGGCCTCACAAGGTGATATTCAACTGCGCATCCAGCAAAAGCGCTATGACGCCGAGGCCTTTTCCAGCATTGCCGTGCGCACGCTAGAGGATGGTTCTGTCCTGCGCCTTGGTGACATTGCAATGATTGATGATGGGTTTGATGACGTCAACCTCATCAGCACCTATGAAGGTCAGCGCGCATCGTTTATCACCGTTCAACGCAGCGAAAACGAAGATACATTAACCGTTGCGGGCGCGGCCAAAGCCTACCTTGATCAAGTTGCCCTGCCCGAAGGCCTGCATATTGCTTTACAAACAGATCGCACTTTTATCTTGAAAGAGCGCATAAGCCTAATGCTGCGCAACGCAATTTTGGGCTTTATGCTTGTTTTTATCATTTTGCTCTTATTCCTTGATTTAAAACTCGCTTTTTGGACAAGCGTGGCTATTCCAGTGTCTTTCTTGGGCGGATTAATGCTGATTTACATGATGGGATACAGCATCAATATGATATCACTGTTTGCACTGATTGTTGTGCTTGGCATTGTGGTTGATGATGCCATTGTCACGGGGGAAAGCATCTTTGACGCACAGGAAAAGTATCACAACAACCCCCATGCGGTTATGCATGGCGTCAAGCGTATCATATCGCCTGTGACGGTTGGGGTTACGACGACAATGGCGGCCTTTGCCCCCCTTATTTTCAGCAGCGGGACCTTTGGCCAGATTATTAAAGTCATCCCGATTGCCGTTATTCCTATTCTTGCGGTGTCACTGATGGAGGCGTTCTTTATTCTGCCTTCTCACTTGGAAAGCCCAAAACGATGGAGCCGCGGCATACTGGCAGACATCAAAACACATTTTTCCAAAGGGTTAGAACGCGTTATTGAACGCTTTGTCCTGCCACTTGCCCGCCTCAGTATACGCTGGCGTTATGTGACACTGGCCATCTTTATTGGTTGGGGCATTATTACAGCTGGCCTCTTTACATCAGGGACGGTGCGTTTTGTATTTTTCCCTCGCATCGAAAGTGATCGCGTTAATATCTCGGTCACCATGCCGCGCGGCACACCGTTCAGCACAACGACAGACGTAATGGAACGCGTAGGCAGCGCCGTCAAATCTGTGCGCAGTGAGCTGAGCGAGAAAAGCGGACATGATATCTTTGAAGGCACATCGCTCAGCGTTGGTGAAAGCTCGAGCGAGAGCAATCCCGCAGCAGGCGCACATGGCGACAGCGGATCACATTTAGGACAGGTTCGCATTAAACTTGTCCCCTCTGGCGAGCGCGCCTATTCCTCGGTTGATATTGAAAACATGATCCGCGAGCGCATCGGCGACATCCCTGGCGTTGAAGAGCTTGCCTTTGAAAGCTCGCTGATGGGGTCGGACGCCGATATTGAGATTGAGCTTTCTCACTCGAACGATGCGATGCTTAATCAAGCTGCTGACGCTCTTAAGGAAGAAATTGCCAAGATCGAAGGCACATACGCCATCACTGACAGTTTCCAAGATGGTAAAACGGAATATCTTTTTGACCTCACCCCAGAGGGGCTTGCCGTTGGCTTGACGCCTGAAATATTAGGCCAACAACTGCGCAGTACGTTTTTTGGCCTTGAAGCGCAGCGTTTACAGCGCGGCCGCAATGAAGTTTTGGTTTATGTTCGTTACCCTAAAGAAGAGCGCGAAGATCTTGCCACATTATCACGCGCACGTATTCGCCTAGATGACGGGCGCGAAGTCCCCCTTAGCAGCGTTGCATCCATTACCGAGCAAGTGGGCTATTCCTCAATTTCGACTGTTGATGGCAATACGGTTGTGCATGTCACATCTAATGTGAACTATGACGTAACGACGCCTAACGATGTGATTGCTTCACTTGAGAGCAGCGCCATGCCTGCGCTGAAATCACGCTTCCCAGGTCTTGGTTACAGTTTAGAAGGCGAAAGCCGCAAACAACGCGAGGACATGTCATCACTGGGGCGTAATATGATTATTGCCTTACTGGCGATTTATGTTCTTTTGGGCGCGCAACTGCGCAGTTATCTGCAACCTGTCATCATTATGTCAGCCATTCCCTTTGGCATCATTGGCGCAATTTGGGGGCACTTCCTTTTAGGATATGACCTAAGCTTTGTTTCCATGTTCGGGATTGTGGCTTTGTCAGGGGTTGTCGTGAATGACAGCGTTGTTTTGATGGATTACTTTAACATGCAAAAGAAAATTGGCCTGACTACTTATGAAAGCGCCATTAGCGCGATCCAGCGCCGCTTCCGCCCCATTCTATTAACAACGCTAACCACAAGTCTTGGGTTGCTGCCTATGCTGATGGAGCCGAGCAAGCAAGCCAAATTTTTAATTCCTATGGTTATTTCTTTGGCTGTGGGGATTTTATTTGCCACAACGATTATTTTGCTGTTAGTGCCGAATTTAGTGATGATCGTTGATGATGTAAAAATCATGCTGCGGCGCGCCCATGACAAAATTGCGCATACGGTAAAACGTCAGATCTCTTAGGGCTTTTTTATTTTTTCATACCTAGCAAGGCCGATGAATTGACCTTGGGTGATTTGCGCCCGATGCGACCGCGTCCGCCTTTTGCGTCATCGTCATCCGGAAGCTCTTTTTTTACAAGCTCTTCAATATTGGGTAATTCACCCATTTGCAGTGCCTGCACGCATGCTAAAAAGAAATTACAGCCTTTTTCTTCCCAACCGCCTAACGTTTCAGACAGGTGATTTCCTTGCACGTGCATTGTCTTTGGCGCCCATAAATCTCCCATCGTCGGAACAGCCCGCATGACCATAATCTGTTGCGGGTTACTTTTATGTGCGGCCTCGGGATCGTCATACAAGAACTGTATTTCGGCCTCTAGATCAGTACAGGATGGTCCCATACGGACTTCGGCACTGCATGTGATTCCCTGGTCCTCGTCATAGTGCATCCAAGGGTTTGTCTCATAAGCAGATAGAACGCGGTTCACGCCCAGTTTTTGTAATAAATCTTTTAACGAAGTACGCATATTCTTTGTCGTTTGGCGTGCGGGGTTAACGCTTTTTGCCCCTGTCATTTGATATTAATATGTTTTATACTGCCACAGTAATGCATAGCCGTCTATATGTGGCTGAGTATAAAAGGGTAAGGCTTTTTTTACTTATCTATGTATAAAATACATTGTTCGGGGGATCATCTATTTTTATGCGCGTTTTTTCTTTTCTTCTTATGGCTCTTATTCTGACCAGCACCCATGTATGGGCGCAAGGCGGAATAGAAAAAAAACTGGCGCAACCCATTCATATTATTGACGCGGCCCATATCAAGCAAAATGACACTGTTTATCACCTATGGGGAACAGAGCTTCCGCCGACAAATACGGTGCGCACGGATACTTTGGCTGAGAAATCGCTGCGTCAGCTCATCGGGCGAGATTCCTTGACATGTTTTGTTTATGCGCAAGGCACCATGCCAAGCGCCCAATGCTTTAACGAGAAAAGCACAGACATTTCAGAATCGATCATTTCCAAAGGCTTTACACTTGCTAACCGCATGCACATCGTTGGCACTGACTATGAGGTTCCTTACCTGAACGCACAAAAAAGAGCCCAAAACGCAAGTCTTGGCCTTTGGACAGTCGATACAACGGTTGTCGATAATTTTGCGCTTCTTCAGGAAAGCTCGCGCGTTTTAACATTATTGCTCTTTGCGATTTTTGTTGTGCTCGTCATCGTCATCATAGTTGCGACCCTGATCAGCAAACGCAGCATGGATAGAGTGTATTTAACCCTGAACCAGACCATTCAAGTTATCACAAAAGAAGCCAGCATCCGCCGCAAAGAACAAGAAATGGTTGGCGTTATGCTGAATGCCGAACTCAAAACAAACCAATCTAAAATCGAGGCCTTTCTTGTTATCTACAAAGATTTGCTCAAAACGCTTAACGACCAGTACGCTGATCATAAATACCGCCGTACGGGTGAAGTCGTGCGCACAGCGCCTGCCCTAGATCGTTTTATTTTTGATGCTAATGTTGATAAGCTCGAAGCCCTAGACAGCGACCTTGCGCCGCTTGTTATTGATTTTTACGGGCGCATCGAAACCAATCCAGATTACAACAATCTTGAACCCGATATGAGCCATGAAACAGCAGTAAGTATCGTTGAAGAGGCCGTCAAAAAGGCACAAAGCCTCAGCCAAGATATCGCGCCACTGATCGAGCGCTTTGACAGCAAAGGCTACACTTCGGTTAACCTCGTCTTTTCGAATTAAATACGGCCTAAAACAGGCTTTGCTGTGATGTATCTTTGGATTGAGATGACGCGCTTTTCTTTTTCGCAGGCTTTTCCTTTTTACGCGGTGCAGGGGCAGTTTTTGCATCCCCGCCAGAGATAACAGCACTGCGCGTTTGACCTCCATAAAATTCCAAGGCCACATTTTGTCCTGCGCTCAGGCTTTCAGGCTGCGTTAAGACCTGACCATCTTCGCCGCGCACCACGGTATAGCCGCGCTTAAGGACATTTTGGAACGAATAGGCCTCAAGCATTTTTCCTGCATGTGCCAGGCGCGTTTCTGGACGTTCAAACATACGCATGCGATGTGCGGTTAATTGATCGCCCCAGCGCTCAACCATCATTTTCTTCTGCTGAATCAGGTCTTTTGGGTTCTTTAACCGTCCGCCGACACTGACTATCTTGTTTTGGCGTTCGCTTATAATCGACTGGACCTTATAAGTTAGGCTTTCTGCGATACGGTCAAGTTGCTGCGTTTTGATATCCAGCAATTTCGTCGGATCGCCCAGCCCCTTACTTTGCAGGCGTAAAGATGCCGACTTATCCTCGAGGCGCCGCGTGAGTGCCCCGAGAAGACGCGCACCGCTGTCTTGCACCATGGATAAAAGCTCGCTTCGTACTGGCACAGCCATCTCAGCAGCGCCCGTTGGCGTTGGCGCGCGCAAATCTGCGGCATAATCAATCAGGGTTGTATCTGTCTCATGTCCTACCGCGGAAATTAGGGGGATCGTGCAGTTGGCCGCGGCGCGCACGACATTTTCCTCGTTAAACGCCATCAAATCTTCCAGCGAACCGCCGCCGCGCGCCACAATAATGACATCTGGTCGTGGCAAGCCATGCGCCTCAATGTTTTGAAGCCCTTCGATCCCAGCCACAATTTGTTTATCTGCGCCCTGCCCTTGTACCATGGCTGGCCATAAGATTACATGCGATGGGAAACGGTCTGATAAGCGGTGCAAAATATCACGAATAACTGCGCCTGTCGGGGATGTCACAACGCCAATCACTTGCGGAATTTTCGGCAGTGCTTTTTTACGTGCGGGATCAAACAACCCCTCGGCGGCCAGATTCTTCTTTCTGTCTTCCAGCATCTTAAGAAGCGCACCCTCGCCGGCAAGCTCCATGCTTTCTATAATCAATTGATAATTAGACCGCTTGGGAAAGGTCGAAAGGCGTCCTGTGCAGATTACCTCTAACCCTTCTTCAGGGCGAATTGAAAGGCGGCTCATCACGCCTTTCCAGCACACCGCATCAATAACCGCATTATCATCTTTTAATGAAGAATACATATGGCCGGATGCTGCGATTGATACGCGGGACAGTTCACCGCGCACACGCACGTGACCATACGTATCTTCTAGCGTCCTTTTTAACGACATCGCCAGATCTGATACTGAAAACTCTGGCACGTTTGATTGGGCGTTTGGTGGGCTTGTCATATCCTGATATGCGTTCATTCTTTAATTGAGATTAAACCTATTATCAGTCATAATGTATTACTATGGTTCAAATAACAATCAAAAGCCTTTCTTCGTCCTGTTTTCCCGATGAACAAAGTTGTTTGCGCGGCTTGCTTGCGGGTTTTCAATGGGATCACGAGACTGCCGATCATATATATGACTATGCGTACCGCATGGTGCTCAATATGCGGTCAAACCCGCAATCGTTTGGCATTTTAGAAAGTTTCCTTCAGCGTTTCCCCTTAACTGGCGATGAAGGACTCTCCCTCATGCATATTGCAGAGGCTTTGCTGCGCATCCCAGATGCGAATACGGCTAATCAACTGATCACTGACAAAATGAACGCTGCACAATGGCGCGTCAAACCCAACACCGCCAGCAGCGATAATTTGCTGCGTGCGGCGGGGCTAGGTTTGCTGGTGGGAAACAAGGCGATTAACAGCCCCTTATCCCATGCGGCGCTTCCCGTCATTCGCAACAGCATTCGCCACGTTGTACAGAAAATCGGCAAACAATTCGTCCTTGGCGAAGATATTGACGCAGCCTTTGTCCACGCCCTGCCCTATGAAAAAGAAGGGCAACGCATGTCGTATGATATGCTTGGCGAAGCGGCGCGCACTCAGGCCGACGCTGATCATTATTTTCAGTCGTACAAAAATGCACTGAACGCCGTAAAGGCACGCCAGCGCAGCAAAGCTGACTCGCCTTACAGCACTGCAGGCATTTCGGTTAAGTTGTCGGCGCTGCATCCACGTTACGAGTTTTCGCAGAGAGATATCTGCGTGCCCGAAATCACAAAACGCATGATCGAACTTTGCCGCATTGCTGCGAGCGCCAATATCGCGATCACGATTGATGCAGAAGAAACCGAACGACTATCCCTGCAATTAGAGATCTTCGAACGATTGCTGCAGGTCGGCGAGTTTGAATTCTGGGACGGCCTTGGCCTTGCCGTACAAGCATATCAAAAACGCGCAGCATCTGTTATTGACTGGTTGAAGCAAGCCACAGAAACGCACAAACGCAACATTCATGTCAGGTTGGTCAAGGGCGCCTATTGGGACCGCGAGATCAAACATGCACAAGTTCATGGTTTGCTTGACTACCCTGTCTTTACCCGCAAGTGTCATACAGATCTAAATTACCTGATTTGCGCACAAAAAATGCTGCAACAATGTCCGCAAATCTATCCTATGTTTGCCACACATAATGCGCATACGATTGCTGCGGTCAAATCCTTTGCGCGCACAGCAAATCGTGACTTTGAATTTCAACGCTTGCACGGCATGGGTGAGGCTTTGTACGCCGTCTTGCCTAAAGATGACAATGATCAAATATGCGTCTATGCACCCGTAGGGCCACACAAAGATTTGCTTCCCTATTTGGTGCGCAGGATGCTGGAAAACGGTGCGAACTCTTCCTTTATCAATAAACTTTTAGATGACACCTATCCCTTAGATAAATTGCTGCATGATCCCGTGTTAAAGGCCGCAGAAAATAATCATACATCGCATCCGCAAATTACATTTCCACTGGATTTATTTATTAATGAAAAACCGCGAGAGCGCCTTAACTCGCGCGGGCTGGATTTGGATGATGAGGAAACTGTTGCCTTTTTATATCGCTGGATCTCGCCATTTTTAAAAGACACACACCAATACAGTGCGTTTAGCCTTATTAATGGTCGTTCGTACAAGGGCAGCAATGTTCACGATGCGCTGTGCCCCGCCAATACGCAAAAGCACCTTGGCCGCACATGGTATGCCAGTGAAAAGACTGCAGAAAAAGCCATCCGCAAGGCCAACAAAGCCTTTCCTGACTGGATGAAAAAGTCCACACAAAGTCGCGCTGAAATTGTGCAGAAATATGCAGATTTATTAGAAGATTATGCACAAGAATTCTTTGCGTTACTGGTTCGCGAAGCAGGAAAAACGCTGCCTGACGCTCAGGCTGAAATTCGTGAGGCGATTGATTTTTGCCGTTATTACGCCAATCAAATCATGTCTGAAGCACCGTCATGTGGCTTTACATTGCCTGGCCCTACGGGCGAGCATAACCATTATACCCGCCACGGTCGCGGCGCGTTTATTTGCATTTCGCCTTGGAATTTCCCTTTGGCCATTTTCACCGGTCAAATTGCGGCGGCGCTTGTCACGGGTAACACAGTAATTGCCAAACCTGCCGAGCAAACATCCGCCATTGCAACATTTGCCGTCAAATTATGGCACCGTGCGGGCATCCCCAGTGATGTTTTAAATCTGGTTATTGGTGACGGCTTTATCGGCGCGCACCTTGTTAATCATCCAGATATTGCAGGAGTGACCTTTACAGGGTCAAGCGAAGCCGCCCATCAAATTAATCAATCTCTGGCTTTAAAGCACGGGCCTATTGTGCCGTTTATTGCAGAAACTGGCGGCCTGAATGCGATGGTTGTTGATAGCTCGGCCTTGTTAGAGCAAGTCATCGATGACGTTGTCCTGAGCGCCTTTGGCTCGGCGGGGCAGCGATGCTCTGCCACGCGACTGGTTTTTGTTCAAGATGATGTTGCCGATACGTTTAACCGTATGTTGCAAGGGGCTATGCGTGAACTGCGCGTTGGCGATCCATCGAACATCAGCACAGATATTGGCCCTATCATTGATAGCGAAGCACGCGCTAACCTGGTCACCCATTGTGGTAACCTCGAAGGATTTGGCAAGCTGATTGCACAAACGCCGATCGATTCTGCCATAGAAGATATGGGGCATTTCTTTGCGCCGCGCGCTTATGAAATCCCGTCACTGAGCGGCATTGACAAAGAGGTCTTTGGCCCTGTCTTGCATGTCCTGCGTTATAGCTACCACGATTTAGATGACCTGCTTTTGGAGCTACGGAGCAAAGGATACGGTTTAACCCTTGGCATTCACAGCCGCATCGACAGCTTTATCCAGCGCGTACAAAGCCAAAGCGTTGCAGGAAATATCTATGTTAACCGGTCTATGACAGGCGCGATTGTTGGCTCGCAGCCCTTTGGCGGGCAAGGCTTGTCTGGCACTGGCCCTAAGGCAGGCGGCCCTGATTATCTGCGCCGTTTCATGACCGAGCGCGTCACATGCACGGACTTAACCGCAACGGGCGGCAATGCAAGCCTTGTATCTTTGGAAGATTAGTTTATAAAACCATACAGATATAACGATTTACGCACATTTGCAGGAGTTTCCTTCATGAACATTTTACTGGTTGGCTCGGGTGGCCGTGAACATGCTTTGGCTTGGGCGCTTTCAGCGTCAGATCTATGTGACACACTTTATTGCGCGCCAGGCAATGCCGGCATTGAAAGCTGCGCGACGTTGGTTGACCTGAAAGACACGGACGTTGATGGTCTTGTTCAATTTGCGATCGATAACGCGATTAACCTTGTTGTGATTGGCCCAGAGGCTCCATTGGTTGCCGGACTATCGGACGCACTTCGCGCCAAGGGCATTGACGTGTTTGGCCCGTCACAGGCTGCGGCGCAGCTTGAAGGCTCAAAAGGCTTTATGAAAGACCTTTGCAAAGAATTTGACATTCCCACTGCCGCGTACGAGCGTTTTACTAACATCGAAAAGGCCGAGGCCTATATCCGCGACATGGGCGCGCCGATCGTCATTAAGGCCGACGGCCTTGCCGCAGGAAAAGGCGTTATTGTTGCCATGGAATTGGACGAAGCCCTTGAAGCGGCGCGTGATATGCTCTCGGGCAATGCGTTTGGCGATTCAGGCAGTTCAATTGTCGTTGAAGAATTTATGGACGGTGAAGAGCTTAGCTTTTTCGCGCTGGCCGATGGTCACGGCATTTTGCCACTGACATCTGCGCAAGATCACAAGCGCGCCTTTGACGGCGATAAGGGCCCCAACACTGGCGGCATGGGCGCATATTCGCCAGCCCGCCTGATGAGCCAAGACTTACATGATAAAATCATGACCCGCATTATCGAGCCAACCGTGCGCGGCATGAAAGAACGCGGCATGCCTTATACTGGCGTTTTGTACGCAGGTCTTATGATCGTCAATGGCGAACCTTCATTGATTGAATATAACGCCCGTTTTGGCGACCCAGAATGTCAGGTTTTGATGATGCGTTTGCAAGCCGACCTTGCCGAAATTTTGCAGGCTGGGGCGCAAGGACGCTTGTCAGAAATCGCAGATAAAGTGCACTGGTCCGAAGATGTTGCCATGTGCGTTGTTATGGCGACGAACGGATACCCGCAGAGCTATCCTAAAAACACACCGATCAATGGCCTTGATGAGGCAAATAACAGCGAAGGCGTTGTTGTTTTCCACGCAGGAACAGCCAAAGACGGCGATCAAATCGTCAGCATCGGCGGGCGCGTTCTTGGCGTCACAGCCAAAGGCACCAGCGTCGCCGAAGCGCAAAAGCGTGCCTACGCCGCCGTTGATAAAATTGATTGGCCTGATGGTTTTTGCCGCCGTGATATTGGCTGGCGCGCGCTTTAAGTCGCCGCTTTTACAGGGCACTTAAACAGGTGCGCATTTTGTATATGTATCAAAGAAAAAACTATTCAGCCGTATAAGATAAAATGTTTTCAGATACTTTATCGTACAATTGAGTGCCCTGCTCTAGCGTATGTAACTTTGCTGCCGCCTCTTGTGTGGAAACGCCTTGCGCATATTCAATGCGTACTTCTAAAGCGATTGAAGGGGTATCACCAAACGTATGGGTCGCACTGCGAATAAACAAATCCCCCAACTTTTCGCCTTCATCATCGTAACATGCTAAGCCCTCTTCACTGAGAGCGGCGTGCGTTGCTGTCTTATACAACAGAGCCTCACGCAAACAATCTTGTGTATCTTCATGGTTATTGGCATTTTGCTTTACAACAAAGCCTAAGCCAGCAACACCAGCAAAAACAGCTGCAGCAATCGTGCCTGTGACAATATTACGTTGGTTCATTTCAGGTAAACTCATTTCATCCTCTTTTATTTTTTGCAGTCTTACAACTTTTCCATATTAACCTCAAGAATTAATTCTTTTGCGCTGCGCGCTTTTTCGCGAAGAATGCTTTTAGAATGGCACTGCATTCGTGGCTCATTATGCCGCTGGAAACTTCTGGGCGGTGGTGGCATGTGGGCTGGTCGTAGAATTTTGCACCATGCATGACGCCGCCGCCTTTGGCATCTAGTGCGCCGATATAAACGCGGCGAATGCGTGCAAAGCTGATCGCCCCTGCGCACATCGTGCAGGGTTCTAGGGTTACATAGAGATCATAATCTGGAATTCGCTGCGCCCCTGCGCTTTCACACGCTGCGCGCAATGCCAAAATTTCTGCGTGTGCGCTTGGATCGTTCAGTTCCCGCGTACGATTTCCTGCGCGCGCCACAATACGTCCGTCACGCGGATCCACAATTACGGCGCCGATGGGAACCTCATCACGATCAGCCGCGCATTTTGCCTCTTCCAGCGCTGCGGTCATTGCTATATGGTGTGTATCCATGAGCAAAGATATACAACAAGACGCCCAAAAAGGCGAGAGAATAGCAAAATTTATGGCACGTGCGGGGTTATGCTCCCGCCGCGAGGCTGAACGATGGATTGAAAAAGGACGCGTGCAGGTCAACGGCCAAAAACTTACCAGTCCCGCCTGCGTTGTTACCGATAAAGACGAAGTGATCGTTGACGGCAAGAAAATTGGCGCGGCGCAAGATACACGTTTATTTATGTTCCACAAAACAACAGGCGTTATCACCAGTAACAAAGACCCCGAAGGCCGCCCAACGATCTTTGATCGCTTGCCGGACAATATCCCCCGCCTTGTCACTGTCGGGCGTTTGGATATGAATACCGAGGGTTTGTTACTGCTCACCAATGATGGGGAGCTTTCCCGTTATCTTGAGCTACCCGCGACGGGGTGGAAACGCAAATACCGCGTGCGCGTGCATGGCCGCGTTGATGATAAAAAACTGGCAATTTTGAAAAAAGGCCTAACGCATGAAGGTGTGCGGTATAAGCCCATCATTGCCGAGCTTGAATCACAAAATGGTACAAATTCGTGGCTGAGCGTCACATTAACCGAAGGTAAAAACCGTGAAGTTCGCCGCGCGATGGACGCCGTTGGCCTGACCGTAAACCGTTTGATCCGCGTGTCTTATGGCCCGTTCAATTTGGGCAATATGCCGAAAAATGCGATTGAAGAGGTTAAACCATCGGTGATGAAGCAGCAAATTCCTGCCTATTTCAAATCAGGAAAGTCTGGATGAGGATCGTATCAGGCAAATACGGCGGGCGCGTTTTAAAAAGCCCCAGCGACCAATCCATCCGCCCGACATCTGACAAAATTCGCGGCGCGATCTTTAACGCCCTGCTCAGCCGCATTAACTTAGACGATGCGCGCGTCATTGATTTGTTTTCAGGCAGCGGCGCATTAGGCCTTGAGGCACTCTCGCGCGGGGCGGCGCATTGTCATTTCGTCGATAAAAGCAATGGTTCCCTGCGCCTTGCCAAAGATAACGCGCAAGCACTGGACGTTTTGGATGATGCTGCCAGTTTTTCTAATATGGATGCTGCGCAATTACCACGCGCCAAGGACACGCCTGCGACGCTGGCTTTTTTAGATCCGCCCTACGATCGTGGTTTGGTCGGCCCCGCCCTTTTATCGCTTCACCAAGGTGGATGGCTGACCCAAGAAGCTTGGTGCGTTGCCGAAAGTGAAGCAGACTTTAACCCCGATCCGATGATGGAGTATTTACGTCCGCATTTCTTTATCGAGGATGAGCGCAGCTATGGCGCGACTAAGATCATGTATCTGAGCTATCGCAAAGAGATTTAAGCGATCCAGCCCATGCCAAGCGCAACGAACAGCGCCGCGCCTAAGATAAAGCGATATATCGCAAAGACCTTAAAGCTCTGCTTTTCCAGCCACTTCATCATCACAGCAATCGCAATAATCGCCGACAAACCCGATAGCACAATCGCCAGCAATATCGCCTTCGCAAGGTCTGGCGTGATAATCGCCGCGACGTCCATAGCGCCAACAGTGCCTGCGCCGCTGATCGCGATCGTCGATAGCAACAAACTGTAACGCGCGGCTTCGGTGCGGGCGAACCCCAAAAAGCGGCTTGCCGTCATTGTAATGCCAGAGCGGCTTGTCCCTGGGATCAGCGCTAAACACTGCGCAAGGCCAATGAGAATAGCATCCTTGATCGTCATGGTTTCATTACCGCGCTGCGATTCATCGCGCGCATCGGACAGCCAAAGAAGCGCGCCAAACACAATGGTTGTGGTTGCAACGATCCATGTCTCGCGCAGCCAAAGCGGATCCCACGCATGAAGCGCCAAACCTGCGATAATCACGGGGATAGAGCTTATCACGATATGGATATTCAGCTTTGCATCGGGGTGATCCCAACGCCCCGTCATCAAAGGAAAACAGCCCAGCGTCATACGCCAGATATCTTTCCAGAAATAAGCAACCACCGCGAACAGTGTCCCCACATGCACCGCAATATCCAAAAGCAGATTAACTTGCTCGGCCTCCAGCGAATCAGGTTGCTGAACGATGCTGTGAAACAGCAATAAATGCCCACTTGAGCTAATCGGAAGGAATTCGGTGATCCCTTGCAGGATCGATATGATAAAAATATGAAGGATTGGCATCAAAAATTGCTCTAATATTAGCCTGTTATTGATTCTTTTTACAAAACAAGTTAAGGATATACCAATAAAGATATTTTAGGTACTGCCTAGGGAAGCAATCCACCTGAAATTTATTTTTGTTCTATCACTTTGGGGTACTTTATTTATGCGGACACTTTACTATTTATGGCTACATCCTTTTTCGCGCAAAGTCCGCGCTGTTATGGCAGAAAAAGGACTGGATTTTGAACTGCAAGTTGAAAACATCTGGGAACGCCGTACAGATTTCTTGGCTCTCAACCCTGCTGGTGACGTGCCTGTTTTGGTTGAAGATGATGGCACGACATTGGCCAATTCGCAGGTCATTTGCGAATATCTAGAAGAAGTCTATCCTGAAATTAATTTACTAGGCGACAACCCTGTGCAGCGTTCAGAAACGCGCCGCTTGGTCAGCTGGTTTGACACAAAGTTTGAAAACGAGGTTAGCCGCAATTTACTTGGCGAAAAGGTTATTAAACCGTTCCTTAAACAAGGCGACCCGCATGGCCCATCTGTGCGCGCTGGTTACGCCAACATTCACTATCACCTGGACTATATCGGCTTTCTTACAGAAAAGCGCGAATGGCTTGCAGGCAATCAATATTCTTTAGCTGATATCGCAGCAGCAGCGCATCTTTCATGTATTGATACATTGGGTGATGTGCCATGGGAAGAACACCCCGCCGCCCGCGAATGGTTTGAAAAAGTGACGAGCCGTGAGAGTTTTACTGCCCTTGCAGATGACAAAGCGCCGTCCTTTGATACCGCAGCTGCTTAAATGAAATAACTGTGTCTTAATGTCTTGAAGCGTTGCTTCGAGACTTTTTTTAAGGATGAGATTGCATTATGGCCGACGGCGATAAAAAACTGTTTTGTTTTGGCTATGGGTATAGCTGCCATTATTTGGGCTATGCGCTTTCGCAGCTCCCCAGTAAGTGGCATCTTGCAGGCACAACGCGCGATGAAGGGCGTTTTTCTTCTTTAAAAAACAAGAGCATTACCCCCTATTTGTTCGAGCGCGGCGCGCCGCTTCCTGATTTAGAGTATATATTACGTGATGTGACGCATTTGTTGATCTCTACGCCGCCAGATGATGACGGTGACCCTGCCTTTTTGGCGCATGGTCATGATATTTCAGCCTTTAAAAATCTGGAATGGATTGGTTATTTGTCGACGACAGGCGTTTACGGCGATCGTGACGGACGATGGGTGGATGAATCTTCGGATATTAACCCAAGCTCGCGCCGTGGCAACCGCCGCAAAAAGGCTGAAGAGCAATGGATGTCACTTTATAAAAATCACGGTTTGCCTGTTCATATCTTCCGCCTTGCGGGCATATATGGCCCTGGGCGCTGCGCGCTTGATTCTGTGCGCGCAGGCATCGGACGCCGCATTCGCAAACGTGGACATGCCTTTGGCCGCATTCATGTTGAAGATATTGTTGGCGGATTACTGAAATCGTTTCAAAAACCAACACCTGGCGAGGTCTACAATTTGGCAGACGACATGCCAGCGCCCAGCCATGAAGTCATAGAATATGCATGTGACTTACTCGGCGTTGATCCGCCGCCTATCGTCAATTTCGAAGATGCGAACCTCGCCCCAATGACACGCAGTTTTTATTCAGAAAACCGCCGCGTCCGTAATGAAAAAATCAAACGCGATTTAGGTATGGAATTTAAATATCCTGATTACAAGGTGGGCTTACGCGGATGCCTTGAGGCAGAAGAACTCTCTAACCGATCCTCATCCGAGAAAAATACATCTGACAGCCCTGCGATGCCAGCGATCTTCAAGCGTTAATTAGATTACTCTTTAGTGCTTGGCGTTTCGGGTGAATTTTGCTGCACTTCGCCCTGATCCGGCGCAGCATTTTTTTGCTCCTCATCTTCCAACTCCAGAGAAATAGACGCAATATCGGCGCCATCATCAGACAATGTCTTATCCTGCGCTGAGGCGGTTTTCGCTGCAGCGATTTGCAACATCGACGCCTCACCTTTGTTAAGCTCAAGCACAGGAACGTCTTGCAGCAATTTTTTCACCAAGGCATTGATCTTTTTAGGATTATCCATTGGATTTGGCGTATCGATACGCAGCAAAAACACATCGTTTCTGAAACCAAGCAGGAACCATGAATTCTTTAATTTCAGCCAGCGATTAATGATCTCCATGCGCTCTTCCGTCAGGTAGGCCTGCATTGACCCAATCTTATCTGTCAGCACAATATTTGTGTCGTCCCACTGCCCATGTAGAGGCTTAATTTCATGTTGCAAGCCTGCGCCCTTAGACGCATCAATCAACATACCTGATGCAACAAAACCATCAAATGGCACTTCACTTTTGAGCGTCATTTCAATGGCTGTCATTTTACGGCTATGACGGACGTCGCCTAGCTCATATTGCGCAGGAAAGAACGAGAACGCATAGTCGCCAATCACACCTTCCATTTGGGGTGCTTCTGAGAACCCACCAGCAAAATAACGCAGACCATATTTTTTCGCGAATGCCGCCCATGCCTTTTTTTGGCGCTGAAGAATATAGAGCGTCCAGCCAAAGAAATATAACAATGTCAGCGACAGAAATAGCCACAACAAAAACCATACTGACATTACTTCACCTTTCCTTTGGCGGATATATTTAGAATGTTACGGAACAAGACCTTGTTCCATCATAGATGATAAAAGTTTACAGGGATATAATGGAAAGATCAATCACGGGCTTAGGCTTCGTCCAGTTCGGTATCCCAATACAAAAAATCCCCCCAACTTTCATGTAAAAAGTGTGGAGGGAATTTGCGGCCTTTATTGCGAAGCTCATAAATGCTGGGTTGCTGCGGGCTTTTTATGGGATGAACGCCTGCCCTGCTTGGCATTTTATCCCCTTTATCAGCATTACATGACCGGCATGCTGCAACGATATTCTCCCAATTGGTTTTACCCCCCCTTGATCGCGGCACGACATGGTCGAAGGTCAAATCTTTGGTATGAAATTCATCCCCGCAATATTGACACGACCACCCGTCGCGCAGAAAAACATTAAACCGGGTAAAGGCAGGCTTACGCGACACTTTCACGTAGTCTTTCAACGCCAACACAGAAGGCAAGCGCATTTCAAAGGCGGACGATCGCACAACGCGGTCATATTCGGAAACGACATTGACACTGCCGCGAAAGATCGCGCGCACGGCCTCTTGCCATGGCACGACTGACAGCGGAAAGTAGCTAAGCGGCTCATAATCCGCGTTAAGAATAAGGGCTGGGCATTGCTCGACATGCAACAAACTGGGCGAGCGCGTTAACGGCGCATGCGGTAATAACGGCATATATTCTCCTTTCGCGGGATTTCACCACCACAGGACACAGCGGGAGAGGATTTGAAGTGACCTGATTTAGTCTTCCCCTCGCGAATCCGCACATAATATTATTATACCACAAAGCCTGATTATAAAGAAATATTACGCTCATGCGTTGCAAAACCATCACACATTGATTTTTGATTGCTACGCAATATCTAAGATTACAGTTCTTATTTACAAACAAAGGCAAGATACTATGTACACACTTTATTCAATTGGCGGCACATGCTCGACCGGAATTACCGTTCTCATGGAAAAGCTGGACTTAGAGTTTCAAGTCATCCAACGCAGTGACGTCGACAATTATGAGGACATCGTCCCCACAAATCAGGTTCCCGCACTTAAACTGGATAACGGTGATGTTATCACCGAAGGCGCAGCTATTGCACTGCACTTACTCGAGAAGCATGCACCAGACACCCTGCCCGCAGACGCAGAAGGGCGCGCCAATTTTTATCGATGGCTGATGTTTAATTATGCAACGCTGCATCCAGCATATTCAAAGATGTTCACGATCGCGTTTAAGGTCGACCTTGATGAAGCAGAAAAAGAAAACCTGCAACGCCAACTCGCAGAGCAAGTCTCATCACTATGGCAAATTGTAGACAAACATCTAGAAAACACAGCTTTTACTGCTGGTGACAGTCCAAGTATCATTGATTACTTGCTCGCGGTTTATTCCAGCTGGAACAACTATTTTCCTGACACAAAAATCACCTTGGGTAAAAATGTTGAGCAGTTAGTTGATGTCATTACAAAATTGCCTGAATTTGAGGCGGCCTATGCACGCGAGAACACCAAATACAAAAAAGCAGCATAAGGCATAGAGATATACCTACAATAGCACATACAAAAAGCCCGACCTAATCAGGACGGGCTTTTCTTTTATTCTTAATAGCGAAGCTTTAAAGCTTACTCGACGATTTTAGAAACAACGCCGGCGCCAACTGTGCGGCCACCTTCACGGATCGCGAAACGAAGACCTTCGTTCATCGCTACCGGTGCGATCAATTCTACAACCATGCCATTGATGTTATCGCCAGGCATTACCATCTCTGTACCTTCTGGCAAGATTACCTCACCTGTCACGTCAGTTGTACGGAAGTAGAACTGTGGACGGTACTTTGTAAAGAATGGTGTGTGACGGCCACCTTCATCTTTTGACAAGATGTAAGCTTCCGCAGAGAACTTTTTGTGTGGTGTGATTGAACCAGGCTTACATAGTACCTGACCGCGCTCAACGTCTTCACGCTTTGTACCGCGCAATAGTACACCAACGTTATCGCCAGCTTCACCACGATCTAGAAGTTTACGGAACATCTCAACACCAGTACATGTTGTTGTTTGTGTATCACGGATACCTACGATTTCAATCTCGTCACCAACATTGATTACGCCTTGCTCAACACGGCCTGTTACTACTGTACCACGACCTGAAATTGAGAATACGTCCTCAACTGGCATTAGGAATGTTTTGTCAACATCACGCTCTGGCAATGGAATGTAAGCGTCTACTGCTTCCATCAATGCTTTGATCTTGTTTTCACCGATCTCAGGATCACGGCCTTCAAGAGCTGCTAGCGCTGAACCTGATACAACTGGAATGTCGTCGCCAGGGAATTCGTATGATGACAACAATTCACGGATTTCCATCTCAACAAGCTCTAGAAGCTCTTCATCGTCAACTTGGTCAACTTTGTTCATGAAAACTACCAATGCTGGTACGCCAACCTGACGTGCAAGCAAGATGTGTTCACGTGTCTGTGGCATTGGGCCGTCAGCTGCGTTTACAACCAAAATAGCGCCATCCATCTGAGCCGCACCAGTAATCATGTTCTTTACGTAGTCTGCGTGTCCTGGGCAGTCAACGTGTGCGTAGTGGCGTGTCTCTGTTTCGTATTCAACGTGCGCTGTAGAAATTGTAATACCACGCGCTTTTTCTTCTGGTGCACCATCAATCTGATCGTAATCCTGGAAGTCACCAAAGTATTTTGTAATTGCCGCTGTCAACGTCGTCTTACCATGGTCAACGTGACCAATTGTGCCGATGTTCAAGTGAGGCTTATTTCTTTCAAATTTTTCCTTAGACATTATTTTCTCCTAATTTAAACAATAAAACGTTTCGCCACCCTTCGTTTTAAAGCCTTCAACCAGATGGTTACGAAATTGTTTAGATAACATGGAGTCGTGAGTCAATGGATTTCTGCGCAGGAACCTGCGGAAAAACCAAATAAATTTGCACTTACGTAAAAAAACTGCTAAAAAGCCCGCAAGTGATAACAAAATAACAATTAAAATCACGTAACGGTAATAAATTTAGGGTTTGGAATATATGTCATCGAACAAAGACGACAAGAAAAACACAACATTTGCGCGCCCCCCACTTCGTCAAGCGCCACAATCAAAGCTCACTGATATACAACCACTTCCCGAAGCCGCAAAAGATGATAGCGTCGATTATTTTGGCGTCACTCCGACAGATAAAGCGCCACACTGCATCACACAAGATACTGCGTCGCATACGCTGGCGAACGCATATAACCGCCTTTGCAAGCAACGCCGCGCCAACCTGTTTTCAGGCATGAAAATGGAGCTTGCCTCGGTTGCACCCACGGCGGCAGTGCCGTTTTTCATGCCAAGCGACCATGGTTATGCAGGCATTCTTGTTGCCCTTGGCGCATCAAGCGTTATTGCATCCGTTTTCATTACCCGCCTTGTACAAAACCACCGCAATTTAAAAGATTTATCGCGCGTGGCACAAAGCTATACCCACACGTTAGATGATAACAAAAACCACCATAAGCGCATTATTAAGCTCCTGCAAAAGCATGACATTAAAATTGACAAAAAGCACAAGATTACTGACCCTGCCGTGCTGGAGCAGTTTCTTGAAGAAGCGCGCGCCTACGGGAAAGACACTAGCAAACCTAAAAACCAAAAACGCTTTACAAAAAAAGCCTTTAAGAACGCTGCCCGCGATAGCGCCCACTTTGTTAAGGAGCTAGGAGCAGAAACACTTTCGGCCCCGTTAAAAGGCATCGACATCGCCAAAAGCACTGTGCTGGGCGCGAAAGATACGGCCTTGTCACTGGCCTATGCGAAAAAGATCATCCAAGAAACCGACGCGAAAAACGCAGCGCTTTACGGAATGCTTCTTACGACTTTCGGCGCAGAAGTTGCCTTTGAAAGTGCGCACTTCATGGAAGGCCTAAATAACCTGCAAAGCGGCAATCATATTGCGGCAGCCTTAAACGCCACAGCGTTTTTAATGGCCGCCACGCCCATGCTGCATTTAGGGGAAGAAGTCTCCCGTGACTTTAACAGCCTCGCCAACCAGCCTCGTCCGTTACATGACCTAAAATCCGCGCTAAGTGATAGTGTTGAAGCTTATATTCTTAAAAGCGCGGCGCAAGATTTTGCAAAATCATCACTCGGTACAATGATTGCAAATGACCCGCGCGTGATATGGAGTGAACAAAAAGCGCGCAATGCTGCAAGCCGCGTCAAAGGACTTATTTTCAAACAGCAAAGTGAAGCTGCGAACACAAACGAGGCTCATCCAGCGCCTAAACAGGACAACAGGCTAGACCTCTAAGGGCTAATCTGGAAAAACATGACACAGTTATAGGAATCGTTGTCGATATTATAGATACGACCTGCATCACATTCACTGGACACGGCCTCGGCCTGAACCATTCCCGTGTCTGGCATACCATCATCTAATTTACGGTCAACTTTTTGTGCATATAACGGCTTCATCGCGCCTTCACCAATGGCGCCCGTATAGTTAAAAAAGTCGGGCTGCAAGCGATATGTAGGCCCCTCGTTACATTCTAACCCCGCACAGCCTGAACGTGTCATGTGCACGATATCAAGCACTGTTCTACGGTAAATCATCGGGTGCGTTTCACCGCGCACCATGTTGACGTTATTACGCACATCAATTGTGGGATCTAACCCTGTGTAAAAACCGCCTAACACCAGATGCTTCCAATACATTGCATGCTCAACATTGCTGGATGTACTTATTGCAGACGTTGTTGCAATGGTGCCAATCGCGCCATCTTGGTTACCGCCAAAACAGAAATTTGTATTATCTGCCTCGCACCCTGGCACAACATAGGGCGCATCAATATCGCCTGGCAGTTCACCATAGACATTCACAAAACTGACATGCGCCTTTGTTGTAGCCTCAAGGCCTGAGAGCAAGCCTGACATTTGTGCAATTTCAACAACTTCGCGCCCTTTTACAACGCCTGCCGTCAACAAACCAATAATCAGCAAACTGATTGCAATCTCAACCAGTGTAAAACCTTGCGCGGATCTAAACTTTAACATCTTCATTTCTTATACTTATCCTTGCATTGCTGAGCTACACTTACGAGCCATGGCCAATTTGAAAAAACATAACGCAATTGTAGGAATCATTTTGTGAATTATAAACACGGCCAGTATCGCATTCACTTGAAGATGCCTCAGCCTGAACACGGCCAGTATCAGGCAAGCCATCGTCTAATTTCCTATCAATTCTCTCTGCATATAACGGCTTAATCGCGCCCTCACCGACAGCGCCAGTATAACGAAAAAAGTCTGGCTGCAAACGGTAGGTTGGCCCTTCGTTACACTCAAACCCTGCGCAGCCTGAACGCGTTAAATGGATAATATCTAATACCGTATTACGATAGATCATTGGGTGCGTCACGCCGCGCTCCATGTTATCGGCATCATTGATATCAACTGTGGGGTCCAGTCCAGTGTAGAATTTACTTAACACTAGATGCTTCCAATACATTGCATGCTCAACGCTGAGTGACGTGTTAATTCCTGTGGCTGTCGCAATCGTACCAATCGCACCATCCTGATTGCCGTCCGCACAAAAATTTGCATTATCTGCTCCACAACCAGGCAAAACACCCGAAGCGCGCAGATCGCCTGGCAATTCGCCATATAAATTCACAAAATTAATATGCGCCATTTCAATCGCATCCAATTCAGACATGAAACTTGCTACGCGCGCATTATCCAGCAAAGCGCGCCCCTTTAACGCTCCGGCAGTCAGCAAGCCAATAATCAATAAACTCACAGCAAGTTCAACCAAAGTAAAACCGTTTACATTGCGCGTTTTATTGTTTTGCATAGCTGTTATTTTTCCTCGGATTACAGGGATATACTTTTTATTATACCTGAAAACACCCTTAAAATAATAGACCTAGAATAGATTTCCTTAAAAATGACTTCTGATAGAAATATGAAAGAAACACAGGCAAAGCATTAGTTCACAAAAGCCCCTTGCGCAGTCAAAATAATTTATCTATAACGTACGAACCTTCGCGGGTGTAGTTCAATGGTAGAACGGCAGCCTTCCAAGCTGCATACGTGGGTTCGATTCCCATCACCCGCTCCATTTTCCTCAGATTTATTCAGAAAAATCAAAGCGTTACAAATTGACTTTACAGTCGCTTTCACTTGACATGTGATACAAACTGTGATACATTTTGAACGTAAAATAGCTACGTATGTGTTTTTACGCAACGGGGTGTACTATTTTCAGATTCGCTTAAAAAAAGATGATCGACGCAGACGTTTCTTCAAAAGCGGGCTAATTAGAAAATCATTAAAAACGAATAATTACAGGGAAGCAGTCGCTAAAGCGCGACTCTTGTGGGTTCATTACTTGGATCAAAATCATAAAGACATAATCGACACAGCAGAGGCAATAGAAGCTGATGCGCAGCGACAGGCTGACATGTTCTCTCGCGGAAGGGAGTTATGTAACATCTACTACACTATTCATCCGGCAGATTTGAATGCGTTAGATGACTTTTTCACATATGAGTTCGGAACATCTGGTTATACGGAAGCTTTTGACAGAGAAGCTTTTGAATATTTTGACATCAATTACGGCAAACAAAACTCAAGCAATAGTAACAACAAAAACGATAATGACATCAGCAAGCAGCTGCAAGGAATTTCAGATCAACTCTCTGACAGAACAAAAATTCCAGTTAACAAGGATACAACTCAAAGATTAAGCACTGCAGTAGAAAAATTTATTGAACGAAATCAATCATCTAAAAATGCGTGGGGGTACGATCAGCACAATAGATATCAGCAGACATTAAGCTTTTTCATAGAGCAAATGGAAGATTGTCATATTCATCAACTAACAAAAGATAAGATCATCGATCAATATGCACTTGTGCTGCAACAATATCCGTCTGATCCGACGAAGAAAAAGCTACTTAAAGATGCAACGGGAAGGCTTTACAGCACGGAAAAATTGTTAAAATTGACGCAGCAGCATCAGTTTAAAACCTTGTCAGCGCGCACAATACAAAGCAAAGCGGGATTGGTCAAAACGTTTATTCAAAGCTTGTCTATCGACAAATACATCAGAGACACGTTGATGGAGGCTTTCAAAAGCATCGACGGTCTTAATGTTATTAATAAACGGCGAAAAGGCTTTGACGACAACGAGATACAAAAGATTTTCAACCAAAAAGAATTTTTTGACGGTCTGTGGTTCAAAAAACATCAATGGCGACATTGGGGATTATTGCTGGCGATTTATACAGGTGCGCGAGTTAACGAAATATGTCAATTGGACGTGAACGACATTAAAACAGACGAGGAAACAGGGATTGTTTATTTTAATTTCACAGATTTGCCAGATGCAGAAGATAAATCTGATGGTTTAAAATCTTTAAAAACTAAAAACGCCAAGAGACAAGTCCCAATACACAGACATCTTATCAAACTTGGTTTCTTAAATTTTGTTAAACAGCAGAAGCAGCGTAAGCATAAGAAATTATTTCACGCACTGACATACACAGAAAAAGATCGCTGGAGCAAAAAGCTTAAAAGGTGGTTCAATGAAACATATATGCTCGACAAAGGAATAGAGAAATTTGTTTCAGACGAATTTACAACGATGTCGTTTCATTGTTTTAGAAGCACGGTTATTAATTTCGGCAAACAAAATCGTATGGATCGCAGCATCATGAAAGAGATCGTTGGTCACGCCCCCGATCAAAATGACATAATTCACGACAATTATGCAACTCCATACAATCTGGGCAACAGACAAAAAGAAATCAATAAGTTGTCGTTCGGGATCGAAATTGACAAAATTAAAAAGTGGATGTAACAGTCCTTTCTCAACTGAAAATCAGACTTATCACATCGCAATGCTGCGCGATGGATCAATAACGCATGTTTCATCATAGTTATCGCTATTTGAGCAATCTTGCATTTATATCAAAAACAATTGACGTAAAAAAAACTTGACACATCAGATATACACCTATAGGTTGCGCGCATACAAAAAGATAAATTATAGTTGCTTCTTAGCGAACAACTTGTTCACTAAGGGTATTTAGAAAGTGATCATATTATGAATTCGCTATTGAACGTGCTGTGCTTTACGTCTTTATGTTTAGCTACCGCTCTATTTTTTACTATTGCAGATGTTCAAGCTGATAATGTGTGTCTACCCCTTCATGGCATAGACCACAATGGGAACAACGATCCGTTTACGGTTTTTGTTGGCTTTTGCTGAGAGCTTTACACATATGAGTTTCTTGTTGAAAACGCCTATCGTTGACGCTTACTTTTTCAGCTGAGCTGAAAATTTGTCACGCAGTGTTACAAGTTGTTGTGTTTGTGACAGGGTAAATCTAAGGATTTCTTCTGGCTGATCTTGTAGAAGATCAAAGATTTCATCTAGCAGCTTTGTTCTTTGCATATCACTCAACGGCAAATCCCGCACCTTAAACAATTCAAATAGCTCAACATCCAGCGCACGTGCAATTTCAAGCGCAGTATCAAGACGCGGAGCAAACTTTCCACGCTCAATGTTTGAGATCGTGTCAACGCTCTTATCAATCTTCTCAGATAGCCGATCTTGTGAGAGATTCTTCTCTTTTCTCAAAGATTTAATTCGACGTCCTAGCGATTTCAAGTAATTTTCATGCTTCATCGTACACATTATGACGTGAAATTAAAAGAGCAAACATAGACTTAGTTCCGTAAATATGTTTACTTTTTATCATAAACGTAATATTTTACGAGTATTCTGAAGTATAGAGAAACAGGAAGCTTATGCTCGTCATACTATCACGCAAAGAATATCAAAAGCTTATTCACGATAACAAAGAGTTGTTTGACGACTGCGATCAGCTTGCGCGCGAAAATGATCGTCTTCGCTCAGAACTGAAATTGCTAGAAATGAAAATTCAAAGCGATCTGAAGATGTTTCGGGCTAAAATCTAAAAATTTGCCCGGCTAGTTTTTTGCGTTTTATAACAAAATGTTTGTCATCGGGATTTTTCTTGGTGCGCTTATAAATCAGGCAATCGGCATAATCAAAACTGTTATCTTGAAAATGTTTCTGCGCATAATCAAATGCACGCGCAGTATCATCAAAAGATGGTGTTTTATAGATTCTATAATCGGCTATTGTCAGGCACGGCTTTATCGGCTGCGTATATGCAGGATGATCATTTAATCTTTTGTTTTTCTGGTGAACAAATTTTGTAAATGGCTTGATAATATAGTCACTCAAACGGGTATGACATCTTTCGTCTAGCGCGTTTTTCTCATCTTTTTTCTTCTTTTCAAAAGCATCAATGGCAAATGTCGGAATAGCATCACGACGACATTTGAAGAAAAAATTTCTGGTGGTCTGCTTGTGTATAAGCATCAATCCGTGAAAATGCAACTTGCTATAGCACGGATCGTATTCTGGAAATAAAATTAGCACAGCACTTCTTTTGTATAGTTTATGGTTTGGCATCACTTTATTATTCAAGCGCTGAATCATTTTTTCAAAAAACTTATTGGCATCTCTTTTAATCGATACATTGCGTTCACAAAATGTAAACGTGACGAAATATGTGTCATATAAACTTTGAGATTCATATAGAAACGTCTTCATCGTCTCTTTGAATGTGCTCTTCATGTTTTTATTAAGATACTCATACAGAATGTCTGCGGTGTTGTAATCATCTGGTTTTATGTTTGTTGTCTTCATTCTTATTCTCTTCTTATGGAGCGGGCATAACAAAAAATCTGGCAATCTAATGACTGGCAGAGATCATATTGAAGACAGACAATAAAATATTATCGCAAACAGAATGCTACTATTGGGCGAAACGGCTCAGCGCTAGGCACAGTCTTCAACAAATCAAAATTTTCACAGGCAAAACAAAGATAAGAATGGTTATTATTTTTACTTAATTTCTTAACTTTGAAGGTTCATTATGTAACATAACAGAAGAAAAGTCAATACATTTTATATAAAATGCGCAAAAAATATACGCAAACACGAAGACTTTCTTCTATCGTAGCTATTTATATTTTGCTGAATCTTGGGTTGTTATAAAATTACACAAGCATAACAAAAACGTTGTAAATCTGCGGATTGTAAGGGGTTTCGTATGTGGATTTGTGTTGCTTTCGATCGGATATGTTATAGAATTATGGATAATGTCGTTAGTCTAACATTAGGGAGTGTCATGTCAGGGTTAGGTAAGCAAGCAAAAATATTGTCAAAGCATCAGCAAACAGCGGTGTTGTCGTTTTTAGAAACAACGCGTCACAGTGATAGGAATAAATTGATATTCTTGCTGTCGGTTCGTGCGGGGTTACGAGCAAAAGAAATCGCGTCAATTACATGGTCGATGGTGACAGATGCTGAAGGGCAAATCACAGATTGTATTCAACTTGAAAATGCAGCGTCTAAAGGTAGATCTGGTGGAACGATCTGGCTGAATGCGGAGCTGCGTCAAGCGTTGATCGATTATCAACAGAAGACATGCAAATTTACAGATGCAGATAAAAAAATTATAAAAAGTGGACGAAAGAACGCGATGACAGCGCAAATGATCGTCAATCTTTTCTATAGCTGGTATCGCAAGTTAGGTTTTAGCGGTTGCAGCAGTCATTCAGGTCGAAGAACATTTATCACTAATGCAGCGCGTAAGATCTCATCTGTAGGAGGTTCTATGCGTGATGTGCAGATGTTAGCGCGACACGCATCACTGCAAATGACGCAGCGCTACATCGATGCAGACGTTGAAGCACAGAAGAAGGTTGTTCAGCTGGTCTAATTTCTATGAATTATTTCCTAAAACTGCACTTAAAGTGTGATACAAACTGTGATACAAACGACTAAATTTAACTAACAACAACACGAAAACGACTGTGAGAAACGCTTGCATTTCGGAATGGAGCGGGTTCCCATCACCCGCTCCACTTCACTTTCCTGAAACACATAATATTGGCGCATCAACATTGGCCGAGAAATTGCGCAAATCTATCGAAGCGCAAGACTTTCATAATGACCTGCGCATTACGCTTTACTAATCGCTTTGTCGAAAACGGTACAATAGGTCTAATTTATATTAGGTAATTCGCAAATCATTTGCATCTAATTTGACCTTACCCAGCGCATAATCTTCGCCTAGCTGTCTGATTACAGGCGCATAAACCGCGTAGACACTATCCCAAAACTGTTTATAAAAGTCAGAACTTGCATTCAAACTTGGAGCAAGAGAATCACTGATCGCCTCAAGGCCGATACGTTTTTCTTTTCCTTGTTGCTGCCCTTTATCCTGATCACGGACATGCGCTAAAAAGGCTTCCGTCAGCAAATCAACCGTTTGCCTGTCTTTTTTCTCTGCTGCATAACGAAATCTGTTTTGAGATTTACTAATCAACCGTTCGGCTTGCTGAGCTTCTTGTTCAATTTTTTCACGAAACACATCAACAAAGGGCAAAGCCGCCAGCGATCGCACTGCCAAATCAACGCCATCTTTTAGAATTGTATCGCTTCCATCTACATAACGTTCTTGGCATTCTATCGGCGCGATATCAAAACACAACAAAGAACGCTCTGTTGACGCACCGCGATTAGAGACCTGCATCAAAAATGGGCCTTTCATAAATTTTTTCAAAGAAGGAAGCACGTCTGGATCAATGTCAATCATTTGCTCGCGTGACATCTGATACCCTGCAGTTGACATCAAAAATTGCTCTTTCGGTGTATCCAGCAGCAAGCGTTGCGTTTCTTCTGCATTCAAGGCGACCTGCGCGCAAGAAAACTTTTCTATTAACGCGGATTTATCATTATTAGAAATAACTTTGAGCATAAATAATTATTATAGAAAACACCGCAACTCAGCAAGATAAAATCATAAAAATCACTAAAAACAAAACAATAAGCCAAGATAAGCAGCAAAAACTAAGCCCATTCACAAGATATCACAGACAAGAAACGCCATAATGATTTGCCTTATACTCCCTACCCATGCGCGTGAAACAGTGCTAAATATGCGCAATGAATTCCTCGGTACCGATTCCCGCGATTGATTGTTTGGCCGTCGGCGCGCGTGATGCGGCGCTGCTCAGTGACGAGGGCGAAATCCAAACATGCACGCATGATCGCGCAGGGATGCTGATCCACAAGAAACCTGTTTTATGTGCGTATGCGCCCTATATCCGCCAGCGCCTTGGCACGCATGAATTTTATCCGCTGGACGTGATGGAGCTGTTTGCTTTTGTCCATCCTGCGACATTTTGCGTGCCGACCATTCATGGGCTGTGCAATATCCTCAGCTTACCCGCCCCACAATCTTTGGAAGATGCAGCCTTTTCCCTGCTAGAGATCACGCGCACATTGCTTGAGCACTTACGTCACGACCAGTGGGAAGCCAAGGCCCCTGCCGCCGATATTGCGCGCGCTATGGGCCTATCTGGCAAGGGATGGGGGTGGACGCCTTATATATGCGACGCCCTTGGCGAGGCGTATGATCCGCAAGAGCCCGTAGATGTCAGGCCGCTTTTAGATGCGTGTAAAGCTCTGCCAGAATGGGAAGATAGCCCGCCTAAACCGCCTCACGCTCATCATAGCGTTACTGGCGCGGAGGCCGAGCAGCGGTTAAGTGATCTCCTCCATAACAGCAGCGCAACCATTGAAATGCGCCCTCAGCAAAAATCCTTCACGCAGCATATCGCCCAATGTTTTGATACGCCCAGCGACGAAAGCCAGCCCCACATCATTTTGGCTGAGGCTGGCACAGGCACGGGAAAGACGCTCGGCTATCTTGCGCCCGCCAGCCTCTGGGCCGAGAAAAATGACGCCGCCGTATGGGTTTCGACCTACACCAAAAACCTGCAACAGCAAATCTATGGCGAGCTTTCACGCCTATACCCGCGCCAAGCCGACAAGGATGAGCATGTCGCCATTCGTAAAGGGCGCGAGAATTATTTATGCTTACTCAACTTGCACGAAAATGCCTCGGGCCTTGCCGCCAGTTACCATCCACAAAGCGCTATTGCCACAGGCCTGATGGTCAGATGGGTTGTCGCAAGCGGCGACGGCGACCTAAGCGGCAGTGCCTTTCCCGGATGGCTGAATGGGCTTCTTGGGTTTGCGGGCACAGCGGGCCTTGCAGATCGGCGCGGTGAATGTATTTATTCGGCCTGCGATCATTACAAGCGCTGCTTTTCCGAGCATTCCGTGCGCAAGGCGAAAAATGCGCGCATCGTCATTGCCAATCATGCGCTGGTGATGATCCAGTCTGCTATGGCTGGCACGATGGAGCGCCTGCCTGACCGCTATATCTTTGATGAAGGCCACCACCTCTTCAGCGCCGCCGACAGTGCCTTTTGCCTGCATCTGACCGCGCGCGAAACGCGGGATTTACGCCGCTGGATTTTAGGGCCAGAAGGTGGACGGCGCGGCGGGCGCGCACGCGGCCTGAAACGCCGGATCGAGGATTTATGCGAAGGCAATGAAACCGCACATAATTTGCTGCAAGATATCCTTGCCGCGACAACGCAGATCACCGCCGAGAGCTGGACACGGCGCATGAAGAACGAAGCCCCACAAGGCCCGTGTGAAGAATTCCTCTACGCCGTTATGAAGGCCGTCTATGCGCGCGCAGATGGGGTGAATGGCCCCTATTCATTGGAAACGCCGCTGCACCCCGTTGATGATGATCTGATTATCAAGGCGCAGGCGTTAAGCGCGGCGCTTAAGCAGTTACAAACGCCAATGAAGAAACTGGCGGCGCATTTCATCGAAACCTTGCAAAATGATATCGGCGACGATGGGCAGCCCATGATGGACAGCGATACGCGCAAACGATTTGAGGCCACCGCCAATTCACTGGAATATCGCAGCAGTATGCTTTTGCAAGGATGGATCAATATGCTAGCCGCGCTGGAGGATCCGTCAAAGCTGGCCGCGCAGCAGGTTGAATGGATGGAGATCACCCGCGCCGAAGGCCAAGCCATTGATGTTGGCCTGTTTTCACATGCGATCGACCCCATGCAGGCCTTCGCCAGCACAATCAAACCACATTTGCACGGCATGGCGGTGACTTCGGCTACGCTGCGCGATACAGAAACCGATGATGAAAACGCCAACTGGGATAATGCCCTGCGCCTAAGCGGCGCGCCGTATCTCAGCGACAATCCGCAGTGTTTTTCCGCGCCATCGCCCTTTGATTACGCCGCGCAAAGCCGTGTGATTATTATTAATGATGTGAATAAAAATAATGCCGGTCAGGTGGCCGCGGCGATGCAGGCCCTGTTTATGGCGTCTGACGGCGGCGGCCTTGGGCTATTTACCTCGATCAACCGCCTGCGCACAGTGCATGGCCGCATTCACGCCAGCATGGAAGATCATGGTCTTCCCCTGCACGCGCAGCATGTCGACGACATTGATACAGGGACACTCATTGATATGTTTAAATTTGATCCGCGCTCATGCATGTTGGGCACAGATGCCACGCGCGACGGCGTTGATATACCGGGCGATAGCCTTAAAATGCTGGCGTTCGACCGTGTTCCATGGCCGCGCCCGACTATCTTACACAAGGCACGCCGTGATCATTTTGGTGGCCGCGCCTATGACGAGATGCTAACGCGCCTTAAACTGAAACAAGCCTTTGGCCGGTTAATCCGCCGCGCCAGTGATAAGGGCGTTTTTGTGATGCTGGATAGTGGCCTGCCCAGCCGCCTGCACGATGCCTTTCCGCCTGATACGCAAATCTTGAAATGCGGCCTTGCGCAGGCTTGCGAAACCATCAAAACGTTTTTATAGTCCTGCCTGATGGATATTTTTACCGCGCCTTATGATTATTGTGATGCTGCTGCGCTGTTTGGGGCGGTTGCGCACATGCCTTACAGCCTGCTGATCGATAGCGCCGACACCGCGCATCCTGATGGGCGTTACAGTTACATCCTGATTAACCCGATTGAAATCATCGAGGCACATGGCCATCACATCACCATCAGTAGCGGCAGTCACCTTTCTCATCAAAATGGCAAAGACCCGTTTTCTACGGCGAAATCACGCCTCGCCGCGCGTGATTATTTGAACTTGCAACTGGCAGACTTGCCGCCTTTTCAGGGCGGCTTGGCAGGTTTGTTTGGGTATGATCTTGCGCGCACGCAAGAAACCCTGCCAACCAGCGCGCGCAGCACATCTTCTATGCCCGACATGGCGCTTGGCCTTTACGATCAGGTGCTTGCCTTCGATCATGCGCAGCAACAAGCATGGATCATCACGCACGCGAAAAATGAGCTTGAAGCCGACATGAAGCGCGCCGTCTTGCGCCATAACCTCAGCGGCGCACGCACGCAGAAAATGTCCGACCTGCCTGCCGTTTCATGGCAAGAGCAATTTGAAAAAGACACCTATATTCAGCGCATCGCCTCCGTCCAAAATTATATTACCGAAGGGGATATTTTTCAGGCTAATTTATCGCAACAATTCAGCACAGATCTACCCGCCGCCTTTGACCCTTATGCGCATTATCTGCATTTGCGCGCGATCAACCCCGCCCCGTTTGCCAGTTACTTTAATTTAGGGGATGTGCAAATCGCCAGTGCCTCGCCCGAGAGATTTTTGCATGCGGATGCGCAGCGCTGCATCTCGACCAAGCCGATTAAAGGCACTGCGCCCCGCCATCCTGACACGCAGCTGGATACTGAAAATGCGCTTGCCTTAGAAACAAGCGAAAAAGACCGCGCTGAAAACACGATGATCACTGATTTGCTGCGCAATGATTTATCCAAATCCTGCACCGCGCAAAGCATCACGGTGAGTGATTTTTGCAAGATCGAAAGCTTTACCGATGTGCATCACTTGGTCACAACCATTCGCGGTACACTGTCCGAGGAACAATGCGCGCTAGACGCGTTGCAGGCGTGCTTTCCTGGCGGGTCGATCACAGGCGCACCCAAAATACGTGCCATGGAAATCATCGAAGAACTTGAGGAACAACGCCGCCATGCCTATTGCGGCAGTATTGCGCTGATCGGATGTAACGGCACAATGGACAGTAACATTTTGATCCGCACATTGATTTTTGAAAAACAAAGTGTGCGTTTTAATGTCGGCGGCGGCATTACAACCCTGTCAAACCCAGAGGCCGAGTACGCAGAAACCCTTGATAAAGCGCAAAGCCTCTTTCGCAGTTTCGCATCCACGCACGGCACGCAGGATAAGGAGCGCAAAGCATGCGCCTAGACCCAAAGCCGCAAATTTTACTGATCGATAATTACGATTCCTTTGCGCATAATTTGGGCCGCTACGCCGCGTTAGCAGGGGCGCAAGTCCATATTGAACGCAATGATGGCATCAGTTTGTCGGCCATTACGCAGATGAAACCTGATGGCATTATCCTGTCGCCCGGCCCTTGCGCGCCGCAAGATGCAGGCATTTGCATTGACCTGATCCGCACATTTGGCGCGCACATCCCCATTTTGGGCGTCTGCCTTGGCCATCAAGCCATTGGCGAGGCCTATGGCGGCAAAACGATAAAGGCCGATGCACCTATGCATGGCAGAACAAGTCTAATCCGCCACGATCAAACATGCCCTTTGTTTAAGGATATCCCCCAAGATTTCAGCGCCGCGCGCTACCATTCTTTGATTGCAGATATTCAAGATGCGCTTGACCTTGTGCCAATCGCTAACACCGCCGACGATAATGTGCTGATGGCGATGCGCCACGATACGCACCCCGTTTACGGGATACAGTTTCATCCCGAATCTATTTTGACCCATCACGGTCAACAAATCATTCAAAACTTTGTTCAGCTTATGCTATCTTAGGCCTGATGAGTGATTTTATTTGGTATAATGGACATTGGCTCAGCGGCCGTCAGGCGGCGCTGAACGCGCGTGATCGTATCCGCCTTGGTGACGGCGTTTTTGACACAATGCTGTCTGTTGGCGGACAAGCCATTTACGCCGAGCATCACTTTAAGCGCCTAAAAGAATCCTGCGCGATCATGGGCATTCCGTTCACCATGGGACAACACTCCTTTAATGGTGTAGTTGCCGATTTGATCCGCCGAAACAAGGCCACCGATGCGCGCTATGCGGTAAACACATTGGTTACGCGCGGCGCGGGTGTACGCGGCTTGATGCCTGCGGATGATGTCACACCTTCGGTCATTCTCATGATTGCCAAAGCACCAGCGCCAGAGGATTTCCCGCCAGTGCATGCGATTATTGCCCAAACAGTGCGCCGTAATGAGGGATCCCCCCTATCACGGATTAAATCCTGCAATTACGGCGATAACATTCTTGCCTTAAATGAGGCTAAGCAACGCGGCGCGAACGAAGCCATTTTATTAAACAATGCGGGCTACGTCACATGTGCAAGCGCCGGAAACCTGCTTGTTGCGATGGGAACGCGCCTATACACACCGCCCCTAAGCGACGGCGTCATGAACGGGATTCAGCGCTCTCACCTTGTCACGCAAAGTAAAGTCGAAGAGCGCAGCCTCTTACCAGATGACCTTAAAAATGCTGAGGCCTTATATCTGGTAAACTCTATCCGCGGCATCACCCCCATTGTCAAATTGGAAGGCGCCGATTTGCCACGCAAACCAGCTTCTCATTTTTTGTAATTTTTATATTCGAAAAAGCTTGACAAAAAAATGTGATTTTCGTTACCCTTATTGAAATTGCGGCATTTGATGGATCAGCTTGCACCGCATTACCAAAGCTAAAGCGCCGTGGTCAGACGACCCTCCACTCGTTCTGCCATGGTATCCACCGTAGGAAGCCATGGTTAGAGTTTTACCTCTTACCGTAAAATAAAAACGAAGAATTTTTGTGCCCTAAAGCACAAGAGGAGTGTTGTGTATGTCAGATCAAACTTTTGATACGGAAAACGTGTCAGTAAAAGATAAAACTCACCTTATTTTGCCCGCAGCCCGTGACGGCAGCCAAACAGAGAATTCTGTTGCGACAAAACTTGCCGAAAAATTTGCGGCGAGTGACAATGTATCGATTTCACTCAACCGCGATGCATTCAACAAAGCAACACGCTTTGGCTCCGCGATTGAAACAGATTACAAACAGCCCGTAAAACTGCGCATCGGCATTTTAAACAGTATGCTTTCACGCGCCGCGACGGATGTTATGCTCACGCAGCGCATTATTGAATCCGTTGAATGGGCACGCGAACATGACCGCCTTAACGGCGATGTCGCCATTGAAATTGTCCCGATCAGCCCGCGCCAATTAGAACACGGCCTAACAGAAGAAGCAAAAGACACAGACCTTGCCTATGTCGATAATTTTCACCATACGCTTGATAGTGCATCTTTCGACGACCTCAACCTTGATACATTGGTTGTAACCGGCACTGTTCCGCGTGAAGATCATTTGCACAAAGAAGTTTTCTGGCCTGACATGAAGGAAGCCATTGATTTTGTAAAAGACAGCAAAACACCTGCGCTCTTTTCATGTCTTGCCGCACAGGCCTATTTGCAAGATGTTTACGATATTCCGCGCGAAAAACGTGACAGCAAGCTTTTCGGTCATTTCAAACAAAACATTTTAACGCCTCACCATCCACTTCTTAAAGACATTCCGCAAGATGATGGCCCTGACCTATACTTGCCAGGCTCCCGCTTTTGGCAAAGCAACGAAGACGTTCTGCAGCAGGCCGTGGCAGACAATCAACGCCTTAAAGTCATCACAGAATCCGCCGACATGGGCGCATCAATCATGACAGACCGCACAGAGCAGCGTAACGTCGCCTTATGGACCCTGCACCCTGAGTACAACAAAAATACATTAGCAAATGAATATAATCGCGATGCAAAACTGGGACTAAACCCTGACAAGCCAGAAAATTGCGACATTGATAATGCCGAGAATAATGCCGTTTATTTTGAATATCAGCTTCCATTGCTATTTAATGCACTTGCGCCTGTTTTAACCGCTAAAGCCATGCAAGATCGCACCGCACAAGATGCTGCGAATCAAAACGACGCCTACACCGCGCATCAGACTTCTGCGCCTATTGCAGCCTTTGCATCACCATCTTTGTAAAACATCGCCTTACCGCGGCACAGCAATCAAAGCGCTTTGCACCGTGCGTGAAACTTGTTAGAATCGTAAGATAAAAACGTTCTACAACACAGTTTCACGAGGGTTCATGCAAACATTCACCGTCTATCTTGGCTCAGCCGGCGCAGCGCGCGACATCTTCAAACAGCAAGCCTGCTTGCTTGGCGATATTCTTGCGCGCGAGGATAAACATTTAATTTATGGCGGTATGAATGCAGGATTGATGGGGTTGCTGGCACAACATGCACTGCGCGGTGGTGGCGCGGTAACGGGCATTATTCCGCGTAAATTACAAGATAGCGAACGCATCATGGAAGGCCTCACCCGCACCTTACTGGTTGAGGAGCTTTGCGACCGCAAACGCCTGATGTTCGAAGAATGTGACGTTGTTGTATGCTTACCTGGCGGTTTTGGTACGCTTGATGAAACGCTTGAGGCGCTTTATTGGGGCAGCCTTAAAATGCATAGCAAGCCCATTGTGCTGGTCAACATTGATGGGTACTGGGATAAAATGGTGGCATTCCTAAACAGCCTGCCTGACTATGATGATCGTTACTGCATTATCGTCGATGATGTCGAAGGCATCCTGCCGGCGCTTGAGGCGTGGGACAAGCTCCCCCCTATTCAGACACCTGCGCACCTGCCACATTTCGAAGATGAAATCTCACGCGATACGCTACAAGCCATCGTTATCGATAAACCGACCTTGGAAAATGCGTATTTCGTGACATGCGCAATGGGATTAAAACAACTGGACAAGCATCAGCGCCCTATTGGCCTAATCAACGCAGGCGGCGTTTATGATGATTTCATCACATGGGCGAAGAATGCACAGGCCGAGCATTTCATTACCGCAAAATGCCTTACCTTGTTTGACAGCGCCCCAGATGAAGATCAACTGCGCGCGCTATTGAAACATCAAAGCCGCCCTGACATTGATTTACATGCCGAAAAATGGGGCAAAGCCATCAGTGGTGAATAGATGCCACAGTATGGCGGCTATCTTCGATTTCGCCGTGCGGATCAACGTGGATCATGATCTCGGCATAGGGATAAATCTTTAGAATTGCATTTTCTAAATCACGCGTGATGGCATGTGCGTCATGTAGGCTCATTTCCGGGGCTGCCTCGATATCAAAAAAGATGAGCTCTTTCATACCTGATTTAATCGCGCGCAGATCATGCACACCTAAAACCTGAGGATGCGCCTTGATGACCTCTAACAATGCTTTACGTTCAACCATTGGCAGTTCGCGATCAAGGATCATATCAATGCCTTTGCGCGCAATACCATAGGCCGACATCAACATCCAAAGCGCAATGATAACTGCGGTTAGCAAATCCACCCATAACGGCCCATCAAAATATGCAATGCATAGCGCGGCGATCACCAGCGCATGTTGCACGACATCGGCGCTGTAATGCGCGTGATCGGCCTCAATAGCAAGGGAGCCAGATTCAGCGATGCTCTTTTTCTGCACCATAATAATAATGGCCGATCCAATCAGCGACACGACCATCATACCCGTCACAAGCACCATATCAGTAAGCGCCTTAGGCTCTTGCCAGCGGTGAATAGCCTCAATACCCACAAAAATGGATACCCCCGCCAGTAATAGCGCCTGCGCCAAAGCGGCAAGCCCCTCGATTTTTCCATGCCCATAGCGGTGATCTTCATCGGCAGGCTTAGACGAATAGCGAACAGCAAGCCAGTTCATACCAGATACGACCGCGTCCATCACACTGTCAGACAGTGATGCCAGTACGGATACAGATCCGCTCATCGCCCATGCAATAGCCTTTACACCAACCAAACACAGCGCCAAAATGATTGTAATCACGCCAGCACGTTTTGCAGATTTTGTTCTTACTTCTGTCATATTGTCTTTATGGCCCATTCATCTGTGCAGGCCAAGCCTTTTTATCACAGCGCCAGATGCTATATTTTATGCACAACATGATAAATAATATTTAACATAATTTTATTGACATCATACTATAACGCCTTATAGTTGCAAGACATTTAAATTGTAATACCTTGCCAACCATGCCTAAGAAACAAACCATTAGACGCGCGCCTGCCAATCAGGCTAATCCACCCGTCAAAAAGACGGACATAGCGCGCAAAAGTGCCTTTAAACACAACGCTGAGTATGGGCGTCCCCCGCGCATGAGCAAACACAGGACGCCGCCGCCGCAGTGGCATTCCAATTATATTCCTCCACAAACAGAAGCACGGCGCACCCCCTCCTCGCAAGACCTTGAACCAGAACAATCAGGTGGTCTAAAAAAACTAGTCCGAGATCAAACCGCAGCTTCACTTTGTGTTGGAGGTTTTGGTATCGCAACCAACGATCCCGCGAGCATTGTTGTTGCCGCCCTTAATACTGCGCGTGGCGGCACATGGATGACTGCTTTGTTTAACGCGAGTAGCAACAATAAATTGACTGCAACTCTGCACGGCACATCGCACGAGAATTACCGCAAGGCAGCAAAGCTTTTGCAAAAATTCAGCCTCGTGAAAAACAACACAAAAGGCCTGCAAAGCTTTTTAACGCAGCGCGCTCGTAAAGCGCAGAGCAATGAATCCAAGTCAAAGCAGCCACAGTCACAAATCGGCGTTGATATCAAAGCCGCAAAAATCAACTCTCTCGGCGCTGGTGCAGGGTCGCTCATTCACAGCTTCCAAGCTGCATTCAGCCATGATGATATGGTGGTGTACGGCGCAATTACAGCCGCCGTTGGGTACAGTCTTATCCAAATTGATCAGGCGATAGAAGCGCGCCGATGGCAAAAACTGCACCCCCTTTTTAAAGAGGACTTTAAATATAACCATAGCGAAGCACACGCACTTGTAGGTTACACTGCGAATAGGCAGTACATTGCAGATGCTATTCTTAAATGGGTTCCGCCAATAACCATGATTGGCAAAGGAGGATTTTTCAGCGCGGAAGCGATCCACCTTGTCCAACATGATGGCTCTATGATAGGGGCAACCGCTATTGGACTAGCCGGACTTTTCTTCATCAAAAGTGGAATAGAAGAATTCCACGAGCAAAATGGCGCCAAAATTAGCTATATGAAGGACCGTTTACTTGGAAAAACACCCGATCCTCACGAGCAAAACACGACTCCCAAGCTTGAATATACACTGGATCCATCCGTGTACCCTGCGCCTGAAAAACCTGCCAAGACCATTTACTTGGAAACACCGCCACAACACCCGCAAGCGCCATACATTTTGACCGCTAATTGATTGTTATCAATGCATTCAGGGTTTGCATACGGTATAAATGCGCCTATAAGCATTGACTGTAAACTTTACTAACGAAAGCCTGACCAAGATTATGAGCGAACTTCCTCCATGCCCAGAATGTAATTCTCCTTATGCCTACGAAGATCGTGGGGTCTTGAACTGCCCTGAATGTGGGCATGAATGGGCCGCAGGCGCAGAAGGTTCAGACCAAGGAGATGACACAAAAACTGTGCGCGATTCAAACGGCGCGCCTCTCCAAGACGGCGACAGCGTCACAGTCATCAAAGACCTAAAAGTCAAAGGATCATCTTTGGTCGTTAAAGTCGGCACAAAGGTCAAAAATATTCGCCTTGTTGACGGTGACCACGATATTGACTGCAAAATCCCAGGCGTGGGTCAAATGGGCCTAAAGTCTGAGTTCGTCAAAAAGATCAACGACTAAACGCCGTGCGCCATAGGGCATAGCTTGCTTTTCTTTTGACTTTAAACAACAATAATCAAACTATTGTTAATAAAAGAAAAGATAACAGGGATATGCTCAACAATATTATCAAAAGCCGCCGCGAACGCAGCCTTTCAACATCAAGCAATAAAATCTTGGCTGATCGCCTCTGGATAAAAATCCTTATCGGTATGGCACTTGGCGTTTTGACCGGGACATTGCTCTCGCCGGAAGGATTAGCACTCATCCCTAGTGAAAGTGCATACGCCCTTGGGGAATGGATCAAGATTCCTGGCGTTATTTTCCTTAGCCTTATTCAAATGGTGATTGTTCCGCTTGTTGTATGCTCGATCATTTTAGGGATCGCCGAAAGCGGCAGCACAGAGAACATAAAGAAACTTGGGTTAAGGCTTGTCCCCTATTTCCTTTTCACAACATCTATCGCCATTTCGATTGGTATCTTTTTTGTGCAACTGATTAAACCAGGGCTTAGCTTTGACCCGAGCCTCATCGAGGCCACACTTAGCAACGCGCCCGCTGTACCTGCGCAAAACTTTTCTGATCTCACCGTGCCCCAGCGCATAGGCAACCTTATCCCAACCAACCCAGCGCGCGCCGAGCTTGACCGCAATATGCTTCAGATCGTTGTGGCCTCAATTATTATTGGCCTCGCCCTTCTAAGCGTTGGCAAAACAGGCAAGGCTTTTCACGATCTCTGTTTATCGGGGCAAACTCTATCTATGAAGGTCATTAGCTGGGCAATGGTGATTGCGCCTTACGCTGTTTTCGGCTTGCTGTGCAATATAACAATACAGATCGGTGCGAAATCACTGGTTGGTGTCGGCCTATACATGTCAACGGTTTTGCTTGCGCTAGCAACAATGATGGGCGTGTATTTACTCATCGTCCGTTTTCTTGGCAAGCATAGCCCTGCCTCATTCCTTGCAGGCATACGTGAGGCACAATTAATCGCCTTTTCAACGTCAAGCTCTGCCGCGACGATGCCAATTTCCATTCAATGCGCCGAGGAAAAACTTCATGTCGATGAGCGCGTTAGCCGCTTTACCATTCCACTGGGCGCGACTATTAACATGGACGGCACTGCGCTTTATCAGGCCATCGCCGCATTATTCCTCTGTCAAGTCTTTCATATTGATTTGTCTTATGGCGAAATTGGGCTGCTGCTGATTACGACGGTTGGCGCATCCATCGGCACGCCAGCCACCCCAGGCGTAGGCATTGTTGTTCTGGCGACTATACTGGTCGGCATCGGCGTTCCAGCAGAAGGCATTGCCCTTATCATCGGGGTTGATCGTATCTTGGATATGTGCCGCACAACCATCAATGTGACAGGCGATCTTGCAGCATCAACCGTTATGCAACGCTTTTACAAATAACACCAGTCAAAACGCATAACCAACTCATATACAATGGATATTTGATGCAGCGCACATATAAAAATTGCGCAAATTAATTGCGCAGCAAGATATTGTTTTACCAATATATTTTACATATTACAGCCCTTGATGTAGCGAGTTTATGACAAGGTGCAGCATAGATTCATGCTGCAAAAGATATTTTAAGAATACGAAACATGCTATAATAAAATTATGTAAAAGTGCAGCATAAATATACAAAAATAACACCAACACTTACCGTGCCGCACACCAGACGAATAAGACTTCGGCTTTGCCTGAGGGGAGCGGTTTAGATATCTCCTTTCACGGGTAGCCGCAGAAGGCGGAAAGGTTCCGCAAAACAACGTGCAACGAAAGGAGACTTGTTATGTTTAAACATATTACAAATCTAGCACATACACGCTCAATCACCGAAGCAGTAGGTTTCTTCCTGTTTCACACTGTTTTGCTGGTTGGCCTCTCAACTTTTCTAGGACACTATATGGTGACCTTAGGCATCGTTGATGGCACCGTTGGAAGCTTTTTCGACGGCGGCGGCATTCACACGATGATTGGCGCAGGCTGGACACTTATTTTATCCAGTCTGGTCCTATCGGGCAAAAAGCTCACCAAAGATATCATGGCCGTGGTCATTGCAATGATCGGCATTTATTTGGCGTATACCGTCAATGTGATGCTTGGCATGGTTGTTGTTAGTTATCTAACGACGCTGGGCGAGTAAACCATAGCAACGCCTTCGTTTTAGAAGACTACCCCTAGGGCTGAGCCAACTTTCTATGTCCTTTGGCTCAGCTCTTTTCCAAGAGCCCTCCCCGTCATCATCCAACAAGGTACAAAAAAACCGCCACAAGGGCGGTGTTTTAAATGGTGGAGGGAGCAGGATTTGAACCTGCGTAGACCGAAGTCGCCAGATTTACAGTCTGGTGCATTTGACCGCTCTGCCATCCCTCCACATCTCGAAAA
>Ga0256829_1000345_pt1 | contig 50036 bp, 46 predicted proteins | sample 131447metaG_FD_185979 | JGI IMG/M metagenome (GOLD analysis project Ga0256829, IMG submission 185979) | Hydrothermal vent microbial communities from Lau Basin, Pacific Ocean - 131-447 | ecosystem: Environmental > Aquatic > Marine > Hydrothermal vents | place: Pacific Ocean: Lau Basin | collected... | reverse complement strand
TTCTGTCAAAGGAACCTAACAATTTTAATGGTTCACAAATAACGCATTTCTCTATCGAGTTCTGGGTTCACTATGTCAATGTTCGACTAGGAAAATACCACACACCTCCACAACCTTATGTCTCGTCAAATTGAACGAAGCAGTTCCTACCTTTCTCTTTTGCTTGGTACAAAGCTTTGTCGGCGCACTTTACAATGCTCTCTTTCGTGCTCCCTGCATTCATTCGTGCCCAAAAGAAGCCAATTGAGCAAGTCACCCACGGGCCTGCTTTTCCCTTGCCATGAGGAATAGATTGTTCTTGCCATTGTTCCAGTAGTTGTTTTGCAAAACCGTGGCACTGGGACTCTGTTACATTAGAGGTCACAACAATAAATTCCTCACCGCCATATCTAGCCACAATGTCGGTCTCTCGCTTGAAAATCGCAGTGAGGTTACGGGCTTGTTGTTGAATGACTTTATCGCCCTTTACATGCCCATAACCGTCATTAAAATCTTTGAAATAGTCAAGGTCGATGACGAAAACACATAATGGATTTTCTCCACGTTGTGCTCACTTAAACTGATTTGTGAATCTAGCCTCATAGGTTCTTCTATTGAGGAGAGAAGTTAAGGGGTCGGTTTCACTGAGTGTAGTTAGCTTGTCGTTCAGATCTGTTAGTTTTCTAATGCCACTCTCAATTCGGTAGGTCCCCAACAAGCCAATAAATAAACTCATCATCACAAATCCTATGTTAATCCCGGTGTAGTCTCCATATATTGGATACAACAACACCATAACCACAAACCCAGTTAATGTGGCGGCGGAAAATACCATGGCAAACTTAAATGACATGCGGAACACAAACATTGAAAAAAGGCTATACATCACAGTGCCTTCATAAGAAAACACGACACCGGCTTGTTCCCAACATTGAATGATCAACCAATAGTTTATGAAAATTATCGACAACATAGTTGCGGATAATGCTTTTTGGTAGTACTTGGCAAAGTTGGGTAAGAAGGTAGCGGCAAGCAATAGAAAACACACAGGGAATTGCATGGTGATTCGTGATTCAATGTAGGTTGTGTGGAGTGATTCTGGCAGAAATGCCAAGTCGGTGAACATAAATGCTACCAGCATTGATGTGCCAGTAATGATGAAAAGTCGTATATGTTTTAGTGTTAGTGTAGTTTCACCAACCAGAGCTTTTGTAAACTTCAATATTGCACGGGCCGTTGTTTACCGTTTGATCTTGCTTTAAAAGATAGCAAAAATCTCGTGCAATATCGTTTAATTTACTAAGGCGATCATTAACCCTCTGTGTAATAAAAGGGCTACAGTCATTCTGATTGTAGCCCACATTATCAAACGCAGCTTTTGTGGCGATGGAAGCCAATAATAAAAATAAAAACACCAAAGAAAAGCAGCGTAGAGGGAGCATTTACAGTAGCCAAAGTAAATGAAAAGTCATCAAAAATGATGCCTTCTGCTAATATGTCGAACGCTTGATAAAACTCAACTCTGTGAATGTTTGCTGCATTCACAGTTAACGTATAAAACTCGTTGAAGCCCGTGGACGTGCCAACTACCTGTTGTGCATCGACTTGGACTCCATCGCTGTCAAAAGCAACTAAAGCAAAACCGTTAACTCCTACATCTAACCCCTTAATACTTACACTAGACACAGCGTTGCTAAAAATAGCTTGTAAAGGCTCACTTGCATCGTGAGCTGCACCGTTCACATGGACAATAGTGTTGCTGCCAGAACCTCCTGCTAAACCCCCTTGTAGAGTAACAAGTGCATCGACAAAAGTGACACCTAAACTCGAGTAAAAATTATCGAGTAGCGTGCTTGGTGTGGCATCTTCAAAATTAATACTGATGACAGTTGCGTTTGCAGAGTTTGCTAGAAATAAAAAGCTTATTATGGCGACAAGAACTTTCTTCAAAACACTTTCCTTATGTAGTAGTTAAGCAGTATGAAAAAAAGCATAAAATACACCAGAACTATAACTTGTTGATACTTAGTCATAAACATTAAAAGTAAAGTGAAGATAGTATTGGGGTGTTTAAAAAGTGGACACTTCTCAGGCTCGCCACAGTACAATTTCACACCTACTACTTGCCTTAGTTCGCATTTATAATGCAATGTGAAGGCGTAATAATTTGGGAGTCACCATGCGTTTATTACACACCATGCTACGGGTGGAGAACCTTGAAGCATCGTTACATTTTTACACCGAGCTTATGGGCATGCGTTTGTTACGTACGTCAGAAAACAAGCAATACGAGTACACTTTAGCGTTTGTCGGTTATGGCGATGAAAGCGACACCACTGTGCTCGAACTCACCTATAACTGGGGAGAAAACACTTACGACAAAGGTACAGCCTTTGGGCATTTAGCCATCGGTGTTGACGACATTTACGCCGTTTGCGAAACCCTAGAAGCCAACGGCGCAGACGTTTATCGTAAGCCCGGACCTGTAAAAGGCGGCAGCACAGTAATTGCTTTTGTACGCGACCCCGATGGCTACGCCATTGAGCTAATCGAAGGAAGATAAAATATCAAAGCGCTAGTGCAGCATCACTTCGATAACTAAAGCACTATACAGGAGAGGGAGCAATGCACTTTTTATAGCCGTCCGAGGCAGGGATGCCGAGGCCGAGCCCACACGGACGTGTTCATGGCGTGCAATAAAAAGTGTATCGCTTCCTCTCCTCATGTTCGCTTCAACCCAAAGAGTTGTAACAAAACGTGGCTGTGCCTTGTTATCTGCCAGTAAATGCATACATCATTGGTATATGAGGCATTAGGAAAAGATACAAGGCATGCAAAATCGTTGGTCGGCGCTGGTGGATAAAGCGGCTCAGGTAGCTACTACGTCGAGTAATAAACTGGCTGATATTGTGACTAAGCAAACCCATAGGTTTACCTTAACGGGGTTGAGTCGCAGTGGTAAGTCTATGCTGTTCACCAGTATTTTGACCATGCTTAAATCGCGCAATGACGAAGGCTATGTATGTTTACCTTTGCTGCGAACCCTACCGCCAGAAGATATTATTTTTACCCGAATTGAGCCTCTTGAAGGCTTTAAGCCCTTTCCTCTTACATTGAGTTTAGAGGCGTTGGCCAATCAAGAATGGCCCGCCCCAACCGACGAAGCCTACGGTTTTAAGCTGATTATTCGGGTGCAAGAAACCCATAGCGTAAAGCGAAAGTTGCTACCTCACACCGACGTAATTTTTGAGTTTGTGGATTACCCCGGGGAGTGGTTAACCGACTTGCCTATGCTAAGCAAAAGCTATGCTCAGTGGTCTGATACTGCTTGGGCGCAGCTCAGCAGTGGGCCGCAACAATACTATGCTGAAGAGTGGAAGGCGTTTGTAAATCGTTTTGATTTTGAAGTACCGCCAACACGGGAACGTATAGGCGAATTAGTGGAATGTTATACCCGTTATTTGAAAGTGGCGAAAAGTAACGGTATTTCCATGCTTCAACCCGGTAGCTTTTTGTTAGATACCTCGGAATTTGACCGTTTTGAACACGGCTTCGCGCCACTGCCATCAAGCATTACCAGTGATATTTCTCACCCGTGGTTTGAGGTGTTTAACGCGCATTATCAAAAGTTTGGCAAAGACTGGTTATCACCCATCAAAGAGGACGTATTCAAAGAAACCGAGAAGCAGATCATTCTCGTAGATCTATTTGAAGGATTGAATCACAGTCGCCAGCATCTGTATCAATTAAAAGAAACCCTCAGCCATTTGGCCGATGCCTTCGTGTACGGCAAGCAAAGCTGGTTTGCTAAGCGTTTAGGTAAATCACCTAAAATAGGTAAGGTGGCTTTTGTTGCGACAAAATCTGACCTGTTACCCGCTGGTGAGCACGACAATCTACTGGCTCTGCTTGAACAAATTACTGAAGGTGCGCGGGCAAAATTTGCCGACAAACCTATCGCCTTTGAGCATTTTCTAGTGTCGGCTATCAAAGTGACCGACGAGGGCAGCACTTCACAAGCGTTGCGATATCAAGATAAAGACCTTGGCTATGTTGAAGCCACTTTTGAAAGCGTACCTACCCGACTGAAAGACATGGAATCTGATGCTCACTTTCCTGTACTCAACGTGGCTGTGCCCAAAGATTTCAAAGCCCGCATATTGGCTGGCCGCGGACTCGACCGATTATTCCAGTACTTACTCACCAATGAGGAGCAAAGTGATGGCAAAAACTAATAATTCCGACACCAACACCGTAGAATCCGTGCCTAAACCTGCCTATCGAGCAAAAATAGTTCAGCAGCCATTGGATATAGCGCCTCCTGAACAAGCCTTGCCCGAGCGCATTGAGCCCGAGCGATGGCAACCTCCGGTGAAAAAATCCCGACTCTCTGTTGGCTTTGCCACTCTTGGTCTGGCGTTGACTACGGTGATTGGATTTATGTTGTTTGATGCGGTAACTACCCTTACGTCAAATGCTGCCCAATACCCGATTATTACTAGCTTTCTGGGTATTATGCTCACTGGTGTGGTGGGTGGATTAGGTTACCTATCAGCACGGGAGTATTTGGGGTATCGTCGAGTAAATAGCGCATTACTTGATTCCAGCGACATTCAACTACTGGAGCAACAAAGCAAAGCCGGTGAATCGTTAGACGTGGCTCAGGTTGCTCATGTGATAGACCGTCACGGTACGCATTTTTCGGCTGACTCTTATGCGGCGTTTTGTTATCAGCGTTACTTGTTGCACATTCATGTAGACATGACAGGTAATGAACGTTTGGCACTGTATCACGATAACGTAACGCAAAAGGTGCAGAAAAAAGCCCGTGAAGTGCTCAATCAAGAAGCTGTTACTGCGGGAAGCATGGCGTTTATTAGCCCCAATAACTTACTGCAGACTGCGGCAATTTTGTGGGTAAGTTTTCGTACTATTCGCAAGGTGGCACAAGTATACGGCCTTAAACCCAGCGCTTCTGGTAACTGGAAACTAATGGGAGTTTTGGCACAGAACATTGCAGCTCAAGGTATTGTTGATTTAGCCACCGATGAAATTATGAGCCAAGTGAGTGGAAGCTTGTCGGCTAAGTTCGTCGAAAATGCTGCGGAAGCCGTTGCCGCTGGCGCACTGAATGTGCGCCTTGGTAAAGCCTTGATGAAGTTACTCAAGTAACCCGAGTTCAGGTTACGTAACGTCGTTAACTACCTGATACTGGCTTCGCAGATAGGTTTTGTTGTTTACGATTAACGCGAGCTCGTTAACGGCGTGCTCAATATCAGCAAAGCGCAAGTAAAGCGGGGCAAAGCCAACGCGTAATATGTCAGGCGCTCTAAAATCGGCGATAACGCCTTTGTCTATCCACGCCTGACAAATTGCATAAGCCTCGGGGTGAGAAAACGCCAACTGGCTACCTCGCTCCGCCGCTGCTGGGCTTGCTAAAGTAAAAGACTCTGCGAGTCCATGCGCTTCAAGCTTAGCTAAAAAGTATGCTTGTAACTTGGCCGACTTATCTTCAATTAACGCCATGTCGGTGTTGTCAAATACCGACAGAGCAGCGTCTAGCACTTGCATACCAATCACGCCTGGCGTGCCGCACAAATTGCGTTTAACTGAATCGTGGGGTGTATATTCATGAGAAAACGCAAACGGAGTACTGTGTCCCATCCAACCTGACAATGGTTGTTGATAACGGGCTTGATGGCGCTCAGCAACGTAGACAAAGGCAGGAGAGCCAGGCCCACCGTTAAGGTATTTATACGTACAACCTACCGCAAAATCTGCGTTGGCCTCATCGAGGTGAACTGCAAATGCGCCAGCGCTGTGAGCGAGATCCCACAAGGTTAAAATGCCTTTTTCATGGGCTGCTGCGGTAACCGCGGTTATGTCTTGCTTGCGTCCAGAACGAAAATTTACTTGAGTGAGCATCAGTACAGCAATGTCATCATGAAGCTGTGATGCAACGTCATTCTCGTCAATAAATTGAATTCTGTATTCGTCACCAAGGAGTGACAACAACCCTTCTGCCATATAGATGTCGGTAGGAAAGTTGTCTTTTGTGGTAGCGATAGTTTTTCGCTCTGGCGACATTTTTATCGCCGCACTCAAGACCTTGAATAGGTTGGTGGAAATAGTATCGCAACACACTACTTGGCCTGCTTTTGCACCGATCAGGCGACCAATTTTGTCACCAACGCGACTTGGTAAGTCAATCCATTGATGCTTGTTCCAGCTGGTGATCAGATCATCACCCCATTGGTGCTCAACCACTGCTTGAGCCGCTTGTTTACACGCGGTAGGAAGAGCGCCTAGCGAATTACCATCCAAATATACCGTATTAGACGGGAGTGAAAATAAGGACCGTTTGTCTGCTAAAACGTCTTCTCTGTCGAGTACTACAGCGTCTGACATAAACTACTCTTCTTTAATAATGGTTAAAAACTGCCTGAACGATGGGGTTTCTGGGTGCAGCCAGTCAAAGTGCCCGCCACCATTCACTATCATAGCGGTAGCATTGCTTAAATAAGCGTGTTTTACCGGCACAATATTGTCTTGGTCACCGTGAAGTGTTACGAACGTACCTGTGTTTTCGGTCAAACGTGGTGTGGCATCGGCGTAATCGTCGGCTTTTTCAGCAGGTGTGCCGTCAAAAAATGCAGGTGTAGCGGTTTGGCAGCTGTTTTCGCCCACCGCATAGGTGGCTACATCGGTAATCGCCGCTAGGCCAATCACTTTATCAAACGCTGGCATTTCGGCGTTATCCTGCCGGCCAGCAAGCAATGCTAAATGACCGCCAGCGGAATGCCCTGCAAGTACCTTTTTCATCGGTATGGTTGTTTTTTGCCAGTAGGTCGATAGTTGAGACAGGGCATTGGTAATATCATTAAAGGTACCGGGCCAACCACCGCCTTCATCACCTGTTCGGCGATAGGAGATAACGTAGACATCTATGCCCTGACTAGCAAGTGACGAATACATGCCTTTAGCATGATGGTAGTCAAACGCATTCAGCCAGCATCCGCCGTGAATGAATACGAGTGCTGTTTCGTGAGCTTCTGAATGTTGCGCTGCCGGCCAAACGCCTATCTTTTGCAGTGGATCGTCGCCATAGCTCAACCACTTTTGTGCTTCGATAAACGGCAGTTCGAGTATTTCTTTGTAAGCTACTTGTTCTTTGCCGTAAGCAGGCATAAGTGCAAAGACACAATAGAGTATTGTTAATAAACGAAAAATAACGGCTCTCCTTAGCATGGTAGTCACCCTTTGGGTACTTTTCTAAAGCATAGCGAGCCGATGAGCAAGTGTCTTGTACATTAAGTTTGGTTTAAAGGGGCGAGTGAAAAATTAACTTTTCTGCGTAGATATTTGCGGTATCATCGGGTCGGTAAATTAGTGGAACTTTGATTTAGCAAGGAGAGCTTTGGTGTCAGCCCATGGTTTTGCTCAAGGCAAACATCTTCTTATCGACCTTTATGGTGCAAAACATTTAACCGATCTTAGCTTTATTCAGGAGCAGTTGAGTCATGTGGCACAGCTATGCGGTGCAACATTGCTGAATACGCAATTTCATGAATTTGGTGAGAATCAAGGTATAACGGGAGTTGCACTGCTCGCTGAATCTCATATCAGTATCCATACATGGCCCGAAAATGGGTATGCGGCTATTGATATATTTATGTGTGGTCAGTGCAATCCTGAATTAGCAATCACACCGCTTGCCACTGCTTTTGAAGCATCCAAAGTTGATGTTTCCACTCATATAAGGAGGAGCCTTCCCTCAACCCTAGCAGTATCCAATCAATAATAATTAATCATCACTCTACAAGGCGTTAATCTATGGACTTTGTGAACGTATCCGAAATATTACTTCCTGCCGTTGTTTATCTAGTGTTGTTTGCGGTGATTTTTCTCGCCGCAAAATGGGCAAAGGATTTGTTTACGTCTTATAGCCTTAATCAAGAACTTGCCGATCACAACAATGCTTCTATCGCTCTTACGATGTCCGGGTATTACATTGCCGTAGCACTAATCTTCGTGAGTCAATTGGCAGGGCCTAGTTATGGTTTAACTCAAGATATTTTGTTGGTGGGTGGTTACAGTGTGTTGGGAATACTCTTGCTGAATTTATCCCGATGGGTCAATGATAAGGCTATCTTACGTACTTTCTGCAATATTGAAAAACTCACTAAGGAACAAAACAATGGTGTTGGGGCCATTCAATTTGGCGTGTATTTAGCGACTGGGCTTGTGGTTTCAGGTGCGTTGAGTGGTCAAGGTTCAGTATTGACCTTCTTTATCTTCTTTTTGCTAGGTCAATTGAGTTTGGTGGCCTTCACTATTATCTACAATCTTGTCGCACCTTATGATTTGTATGCAGAGCTAGAAAAGAACAACTTTGCCGCCGCCGTTGGTTTTTCGGGGGCATTAATTGGGTTAGGTATTATTGTAAAAAATAGCGTGACGGGTGACTTCGTTGCTTGGGATACGGATTTGATGTCGTTTGCTGGTAGTGCTGTTCTAGGGTTTATATTTTTACCTCTATTACTGCGCTTGGTTGATAGACTTGTGATTCCTGGAAAAAGTCTTTCTCATGAAATAACACACGATCAAAGCGTTGCTGCTGGCCTACTTGTGGCCTCTATTGTTATTAGCTTTTCGCTAGTTCTTGTTCAATTGTTTTAATGCGAATGGGTTCGAATAATGACAATTAACCGCAAGGAATATGAGATCGGAAAGCTTGGAGTCGCATTGTGTCTTCTGGGGCTTATTGGTTTTGCTATTGCAGGATATTTTCGTGTACCACAACTAGTTCAGAAACATACTGTGTCGCCTGTTCCAACCAACAATGTGAACAATATTGCCGAAGGTGCAAAAGCTCACAAAATTGGCCCAATTGTAATTGATAAACCTTACACAACATACGAAATAGAGACCAAAACAACCTTGGCAGCCAACACTTGGACATTTGTTGAAGTTGTTGTTGAGGATCGTTTTGGTGAATACCTGTACTCGTTTGGACAAGAACTGTGGCATGAAACAGGGCGAGATTCAGATGGCCCTTGGCGAGAAACAAGACACAACTTCGAGAGCAATCTGACATTCCCTGAAGCAGGCGAGTTTTACTTGAGCTTTATGGTGAGTAGCAAGAACAATCGACATCCGTCGAAATTGTACGTGAAGCTCATCAAGCGTAATGGCAGTGCTGTGCTGCATTTTTGGATGGGTGTTTTGTTATTGATTGCTGGGCTTATTTGTATCGAAATTCAATACGGTATTTTTCAAAAAACCTTAGAAGCGGCCATGAAATATGACGACTAAAAAAAGCATAATCATCGCAAGTATTGTCATAGGTATTATTTACTTAGTTATGGTGCCTTTCGCGTCTAATGGTTACGGGTATATGGGGTATTACGGTTACTACAATGGACCGTCGGGTTTGTACTGGAATGATACCTACTATTACTATGAAAAAAGTAATCGCTCGGGCAGTGTATCTGGCACACATTCTCGCAGCGGTGGGCCAGGGCAGGGCAAGTGACTTCCAATACAAAACAAAGTAAAGCACTGGTATATGCGGCGTTTGTTGCTGGGCTCTGCTCTATTGTTTATGAGCTACTTATAGCCACGACCGTTTCTTACTTTCTCGGTGATAGTGTTACCTACTTCTCATTGACTATTGGATTATATATGGCGGCGATGGGAGCGGGGTCGTATTGTTCGAAATATGTGAGTGGAAATCTAGTAAAGCACTTTTTATTATTAGAAGTACTGCTGGCGGCGGTTGGCGGCCTAAGTGTGCCAATGTTGTACTTGAGCTATGTAGCGGGTGACGTATTTATTCCAACATATGTGGTTTGTACGCTTGCTGTGGGTTTTCTTATTGGCATGGAAATCCCCTTTCTAACTCGACTCATGGAAGACTTCCAAACCCTAAAATCTAACATCGCAAATATTTTATCGTTTGATTATGTTGGTGCGTTGATAGCTACAATCGCTTTTCCATTTTTCTTACTACCCAACTTTGGCAATTATCAATCGTCGCTAATTTTAGGGCTTATTAACCTTTCTATTGTGGTTGTTGTAGCGCGCTATTTCAAAGCTGAACTGAGTGATTCAAAACTTAAAGTAACAACGGCGTGCGCTACAGTGTTTCTTGTGTTGGCTTTGGGCATAGTAATGACCAAATTTACTCTAGAGCGCTGGGACGATGCATTGTTTAATGGCCGAATCGTGCATGCTGAGCAGACTGTATATCAGAAAATTGTGATCACTCAGGAACGTGACGATACCCGCATGTTTCTCAACGGCAATATTCAATTTTCTTCGGTCGATGAACATAGATACCATGAAGCTTTAGTGGTTTATCCAATGGCATATATTGCTCAACCGGTAAAACGTGTGTTGTTACTTGGGGCGGGGGATGGGCTAGCGGTTAAGCAATTGTTGAAGTACGAGAGTATACAAGAGATAGTTCTGGTTGACTTAGATCAGCGTGTTGTTGAACTGGCCCAAGAAAACCCTTATCTAACGCGTCTAAATGAAAACAGTCTTGAGCATAAAAAGGTGACCTTAGTGCAAGGGGATGCCTTCGGCTATTTAGATGAAAATACTCAGGCCTTTGACCTTATCATCAGCGATTTACCTGATCCAAATAATATATCTTTAGCACGACTTTACACGCGACATTTTTACCGGTTGCTGGCTACGCGATTAACTCAAAATGGTGTTTTTGTTACTCAAGCTACAAGCCCGTATTATGCGACAAAAGCGTACTGGAGCATCGTAAATACAGTGAGAAGTGCCGGTTTCAGTGTGGTTACCCCTTATCATTCCGATGTTCCCTCTTTTGGCAACTGGGGTTTTGTCATGGCTTCAGTAGATGCATCATCGATTATGTCGAAACCAAGAGCTCTCGCTTCAACTCAATATCTAAACGAGGATATGCTTGCGTCTATGCGCGTTTTTGCAAAAGACGTCATATATGAAGATGCAGAGGTCAACAGAATAGACAAACCTATTCTGTTGGATTACTACCTCGAAGGTTGGCGTACCTATGGCTACTAATATCCCGCAGTGTAGTCACCATAAATAATTTGATGGTTACAACGCCTTTTTAGTCGGCGCAATAACGTTGGCAAAAATAAGCCCAGCTACCAAAGACATAAAGATCAAAAACAATTCTTGGCCTAAGTGTTCGGCTTGAACAAAGTCTTGCCCTGAAACGAACGAGTTAAGGCCAATGTAGGTTTTTGAACCCGGCACCAACACGATGAGTCCGTGCATAGCCACAATGGTGGCGGGTTGGTTAGCTATGCGCGTAAACATATTGGCGAATATGCCCAAGGCGAATGCGCCCATAAACGCACCCAAACCTTGCCCCATGTAGTCAGAACCCCATGCTGTAGCACTGTATGCAATAAACGCTGATGCCAGTGCCCACGGAATGTGTTTTATCCGCGTGCGAAATATGGCAACAAGTGAAAGGCACAGCAAAAATACTGCTAACCAAGTTGCCCAGTAAGGCAATGATTCAGCGGGCTGATACACGTTCTCGCCAAAAATACTAAATCCTGCTGAAACGCCAAGAAAGGCACCAAAATACAGTTTAAACAGCTGCATTACCGCATCCATGGTACGAGCAGTACCCGATACCATATTGCGTGAGGACAGTTCCGCAAGGCCCATGGTTAAGGCAAGACCTGGTACAAACACAATAACCGATGACATAACAATCAAGGGAATATTAATGCCTGGATCAAGGTAAGCGCTAATCGCACAGGCAAGTAAACTACCCACAAAGGTGGTTACTGGCTCTAGCATAAGGTGTACACGCTTGGACTTTTCTGCCCACAGACTCCACATGTAAGCCACTAGACCTAGTAGGCCAGTCCAGCCAATTTCCGCCCAACTTGCACCCATTAGCATGGCAAAGGCACTGGTAGCCATGGCAAAGGAAAACCCAGTTATCCATTTCCCATAAGGACTGCCCATGGCGTCAATTTCATTGAGCCGCGCATTCGCTTCGGTAAGCGATAGTTTGCCTTCCAATAATTCGCTGGCTAGTTCATCGGTGAGCGACAAAGCGTTCATGTCTAGGTCGCCAGGCATGAGTCTGGCGGCGTGATTGTATTCGTCTTCGTGCTTGTCGCTCCACATAACAACCGCTAACGATGTGGGCGTAGAGGTAAACGACGCATGTACACCTAAATAGGTGGCGATCTCGGTAAGATAGGCCTCCAAGCGAAACGCCGGAGTACCGTACTTGTGCAGCATTTTCCCAAGTTTTACTATAAATTTTCGAATTTGAATAAATTCAGCGGTATCCATGTTTCGCCTTACCAGTACTACAAGTGGTGAATATGACTTCTCAATTGCTTAGATTAAGTTGTGCGTATAATTTCGGCAAATTGTAGTGGTGGAAAATATGGAAAACAAAACACATTTTTTGTTTTTTACACTTAGAAAAATTAATGAGTTAATGCAATGTTATTGCCGAGCAATTGGTCAGCATTACTCGGCTTTTTATTAATTTACGTGATTTATAGTGTGTTGATAGCTATTAGGTCGGCTAACGCTAGATCAGTGATTAAATTTTTCGCTGCCTCAATATCCGGGGCGAAGTAGCGATCTTTATCGTAAAAGGCCACTTTACTGCGCAAAAGGGCTTTAACTTGTTCCAACTTTGCACTGGTTTTAAGTGGCGCTCTAAAGTCGATGCCTTGTGCAGCCGCTAACCATTCCACAGCTAAAATTCCTGCTACGTTGTCGTAAATATCACGAAGCCTTCTTCCCGCAAAGGTGGCCATAGATACATGATCTTCTTGGTTGGCAGAAGTGGGCAATGAATCGATAGAGGCTGGATGAGCTAAGGTTTTGTTCTCTGATGCCAGTGCAGCACAGGTTACTTGCGCTATCATGAACCCAGAGTTTACACCGCCGTTTTCAACCAAGAAGGGGGGCAATCCAGACAGGGCGGAATCAATTAACAGCGCCATTCGACGTTCAGACAAAGCGCCAATCTCAGAAAGGGCGATGGCTAACATATCGGCTGCCATTGCAACGGTTTCTGCGTGAAAGTTTCCGCCGGATAAAATATCGTCTGTATCTGAGAAAACTAATGGATTGTCAGACACACCATTGGCTTCGGTAACCAGTATTTCACTGGCATAGCGCATTTGTTGTAGGCAGGCGCCCATCACTTGGGGCTGACAGCGAAGCGAGTAGGGGTCTTGCACCTTTTCGCATTTTTCGTGAGAGCTGCCAATGTCAGATTCATCCAAGATGCGCCTAAATGCTAAGGCAATATCCGACTGAGTTGCATGACCACGCACTGTGTGTATTCGCCCATCAAAAGGCACTCGTGAACCTAGTGCAGCTTCTACCGACATAGCGCCAATAGCTATGGCCGAGTGAAGGGCGGTTTCTGCGTTGAAAAGCCCAGATAGGGCAAATGCGGTAGAAGCCTGCGTACCATTAAGTAAGGCTAAGCCTTCTTTAGGAGCCAGCGCGATAGGTTGTAATCCTGCTATTTTAAGGCCGAGTTCTGCCTTCATTCGCTCGCCGTTAACTATTACTTCACCTTCGCCAAGTAATACTGCGCTCATGTGAGCGAGAGGCGCTAAATCGCCAGACGCACCTACCGAACCTTTCTCAGGAATGGCAGGGTAAACCTTGTGGTTATACAGGGTAATAAGTGCTTGAATAACCTCTAATCGAATACCGGAAAATCCACGTGCAAGGGAATTGATTTTGAGTAACATGAGCAAGCGTACTACGTGTTCTTGCATAAAGGTGCCGATACCCGCCGCATGAGAAAGTACAATGCTGCGTTGCAGTTCTTCCAGTTCGCTAGCGTCTATTCGCGTATTGGCGAGTAAACCAAAACCTGTATTTATGCCGTAAACTGTGCGTCCTGTTGCCAGTACTTTGGCAACTGTTTGTGTTGATGCGTTAATGGCGTCTAAACAGCTATCGGCAAGTGATATTTCAATGTGGTTGCGCCATACGTTGCGCAAGTCATCTAGCGTTAGTTCACCGGGACTAATCACCATTGGGTTTGTCATTACTTGCCCTCCAACATAGGTAGGTCGAGGTTATGTTCGCGAGCGCAATCTTTGGCTATATCGTAACCAGCATCCGCATGACGCATGACTCCAGTGGCGGGGTCGTTGTGTAGCACGCGGGTAATACGTTCTGCCGCTTCGTCGGTGCCATCACACAAAATGACCACACCTGAATGCTGGCTAAAGCCCATGCCCACGCCACCACCGTGATGTAAGCTAACCCATGTGGCACCACCAGCGGTATTAAGTAAAGCATTGAGTAACGGCCAATCTGATACGGCGTCTGAGCCGTCAGCCATGCTTTCGGTTTCGCGATTTGGTGAGGCCACCGAGCCTGAATCTAAGTGGTCTCTACCTATCACCACAGGCGCTTTTAGTTCACCAGAACGCACCATTTCATTAAAGGCTAATCCGAGTTTTTGACGTTCACCTAAACCCACCCAACAAATACGCGCCGGTAAACCTTGGAATTGAATGCGTTCGCGGGCCATATCCAGCCAGTTGTGCAAATGAGGGTTATCCGGAATTAATTCTTTAACTTTGGCATCTGTTTTATAAATGTCTTCAGGGTCACCGGATAAGGCTGCCCAGCGAAAAGGGCCAATACCTTGGCAGAATAATGGGCGAATGTAAGCCGGCACAAATCCCGGGAAGTCGAAGGCATTAGCAATTCCTTCTTCTAGTGCCATTTGGCGAATATTGTTACCGTAATCCAGTGTGGCCGCGCCCATAGATTGTAGGTCTAGCATGGCTTTTACTTGCACGGCCATTGATTGTTTAGCCGCTTTAACTACACCCGCTTCGTCACTTTCTCGCATGCTAGCTGCCTGCGCCATACTCCACCCTTGAGGAAGGTAGCCGTTAAGCGGGTCGTGGGCACTGGTTTGGTCGGTGACCACATCGGGAACTATGCCTTTTTGTACCAATTGTGGGAATACGTCTGCCGCGTTTGCCAATAGGCCAACAGATACGGCTTCGCCTTTTTGTTTTGCTTGGTTAATTAGCGTTAGTGCTTCGTCCAAACTAGTGGCTTTTTTATCTAGATAGCCGTTGCTCAAACGAAAATCAATGCGGCTTTCATCAACTTCTACGGCGAGCATACTGAAGCCAGCCATAGTCGCCGCTAAGGGTTGTGCACCGCCCATGCCGCCTAGTCCACCAGTGAGTATCCAGCGTCCCTTTGCTTCGCCATTGAAGTGGGTTTTAGCCACGCTTACAAATGTTTCGTAGGTGCCTTGAACAATGCCTTGAGAGCCAATGTAAATCCACGAACCCGCAGTCATTTGGCCGTACATCATCAAGCCCTTTTTATCGAGCTCGTTAAAATGCTCCCAGTTGGCCCAATGAGGTACTAGGTTTGAGTTGGCAATAAGCACTCGCGGGGCGTTTTCATGAGTTGGAAATACGCCTACTGGCTTACCACTTTGAACAAGTAAGGTTTCGTTGTTTTCCAGGCGCTTGAGTACTTCTACAATTTTGTCGAAGCATTCCCAGTCGCGAGCTGCTCGACCAATGCCACCGTAAACTACGAGGTTTTGCGGGTGCTCTGCTACTTCGGGGTCAAGGTTGTTCATTAACATACGAAGAGGCGCTTCGGTTTGCCAGCTTTTGGCATTCAACGTTGCGCCCGTAGGCGCTTTAATTACTCGGGATGGATCATGTTGTTTCATTATTATTATCTCTTATTAAAAATCCAGATGACCGCCCATACGGTAGCGATTACCCGGATGTAGCAATATGGCGTAGCTCACTATTCCTTTGGCAGAAAAGGTTCTACGGCTTACTTTTAAGCAGGGCTGATTGGCTTCAACGCTGAGCGCTTGTGACTCAAATTCAGTAGCCATCACGGCTTCGACAATATGGTCAGCTTGGGTGAGTGGAGCGACTTGGCTTAAGTATTGATTAGCGGTGGTATTTGTAAAATCTTGCGCTAAATAGTGAGGCGCAAAGGCGGGATTAACGTATCTAGACTCTAATTGCACGGCAAGGCCATTTTCAAAATGAGTCACTTGAGTGTGATAAATAGAGGTTCCTACTTCAACACCTAACCATACCGCTTGTGTTTCATCGGCATTCACACTGCATTGCTGAATCACTTTGTTTGTGTAGCTATGACCGCGCTGCTTTATTTCGTCGTTAATGCTGCGAATGGTCAGCATAGAGCTCATGGGCCTGTGGTCAGATACAAAGGTGCCTAAGCCTTGAGTACGTATCAATATGCCTTCGTCTACCAGTTCTGTTAGTGCGCGGCGGGCGGTCATGCGACTTACACCAAACTGCTCAGCCAGTTCGTTTTCCGACGCTACTTTATCGCCGGGCTTCAATACTGACGTTTCTATTTGTTCTGTCAGCGCCGCTTTAATTTGAGCAAATCTGGCTTGCATAACATCCACTAATTATTCTAAACAACACTAATTACGTTAGCTTAATCTACTTGTATATACAAGTATGTACAAGTAAGCTTAATACATAAAAACAACCAAGAGGTGTTTATGACTCACCCATGCGATTTGCTAATCACCAATGTGAAAATTGCCACAATGCAAGACAATGGCGTGCCCTATGGACTTATCGAATCAGGCGCTGTTGCCGTCCACAATGGCAAAATAGTTTACGTGGGTGAAAGTACAAAATGCCGCTATAAAACCAATAATATTATTGATGGAAGTGAGTATTTACTTACACCTGGGCTCATAGATTGTCATACACATTTAGTTTACGGTGGTGATCGCGCTGGCGAATTTGAACAGCGACTGCAAGGGGTAAGCTATGCCGATATCGCAAAGGCTGGTGGCGGTATCAAAAGTACCGTCAAAGCAACTAGAGAAGCCGGTTTCGACACTCTTTTTAACGCTGCGGCAAAGCGAGCCACTTGTTTGCTTAAAGAGGGGGTAACAACCGTCGAGATAAAATCTGGCTATGGCTTAGACCTAGACACCGAGCTAAAAATGCTAGAGGTTGCCAATGGTGTGGGCGAGTATTTAGGTATAAATGTATCCACCACATATCTTGGTGCACATGCACTACCCCCTGAATATCAAAATAACCCTGACGGCTATATCGATTTTGTTTGTAGTACTGTGATGCCCAAAGTTGCCGAAGGTCAGTACGCTACCTGTGTTGATGTGTTCTGTGAATCCATTGGGTTTACCCCCGAGCAATCACAACGGGTATTTGAAGCGGCAGGTAAACTGGGTTTGAAGGTGAAAGCCCACGTTGAACAACTTTCCGATTTAAAAGGTGCAGTGTTGGCCAGTCAATACAATGCGCTGTCTGTTGATCACGTAGAGTTTATGAACCCCTCTGATGTGCCTTCGTTAACGAAAAGTGGCACCGTTGCGGTTTTATTACCTGGCGCATTTTACTACTTGAACGAAACTCAAAAACCGCCTATTGATGCGTTTCGTGAACACAACGTACCCATGGCTGTGGCAACCGATTTAAACCCCGGAAGTTCGCCAATGGCATCGCTACTAACAGCAATGAATATGGCCAGTGTGTTTTTTGGTTTAACGCCCGAAGAAGCACTCGCGGGTGCTACTGTGAATGGTGCAAAGGCACTGGGACTCGTCACAAAAGGTGTTATCGCCACAGGGATGGACGCCGATATGTGTTTGTGGGATGTCTCTCATCCATGTGAGTTAGCCTATGCAATAAATCAACATCGCCCAGAACAGATTTGGATTGGAGGCAAGCATGTCGTCGTTTAGTAATGATTTTAAATGGAAAGGGCGGATTGATACAGAAGATGGTGAGGCAGGTCGACGTTGGCATCAGGTGGTATCTCATGAACTTACCGAGCCTGGTATTGGGCTTGTTGGTTTTGCTTGTGATCTTGGCGTTAAAGCAAACAAAGGCCGAGAGGGAGCCATTGAAGGGCCAGATGCCATTCGTAGAGCTCTTGCCAATCAAGCATGGCATGTCAATAGCGTATTGCATGACGGCGGCACTATTTTTGCGGATGCGAGCTTAGACCATGCACAATGTGCCTATGCCCAAAAACTTACCGAGCAACTCAATCAGCATCATTTTGTTGTAGGTGTCGGCGGGGGGCACGAGATAGCGTGGGGCAGTTACCAAGGATTAGCGAAAAGCCAAGGGTGCAAGGATGTAGGAAAGCGCATCGGCATTATAAACTTTGATGCCCATTTTGATTTGCGCAAGCCCGCTCCTAACCCCAGCAGTGGCACGCCGTTTTATCAAGTTGCTCAGTATTGCGAGCAGCAAGGTCAGGAATTTTACTATGCCTGTTTAGGGGTTGCCGACACTGCCAATACGCCCGCTTTGTTTAGTTTTGCAAATGCTAATAAGGTGACCTACGTGAAAGATATGGACTGCGATGTTAACACCGACAAAGAAACGCTTAGTACTTTCTTGGCTAATGTCGATGAGCTTTATGTGACTATTTGTTTAGACGTGTTTCCAGCAAATCTTGCCCCTGGTGTAAGCGCGCCAAGTGCCTTAGGGGTTAGTCCGCAATATGTGATCCGTATGTTGCATTGGTTGGGGCAACAGCAATCTGTATTAGATTACCAATGGCGATTGCTCGATGTGGCAGAAATGAGCCCTGAATACGATATAGATAACCGCACTGCAAAATTAGCAGCACGGCTGATTCACGAGGCGTGTGTAGCAGCAACGACACCTATTTAGGTCACGTAGTGAAAAGCCATAGACTTTTCACTGCACGCCGAAACCGTCCGTGGGGCTCGGCTTCGGCATCCCTGCCTCAGACGACTGTAAAAAGTCTATGGCTTTCTCTCTAGTTTGTTTGATCTGTTCAGCTCAAATAGCTGCCGTTTTTCGCGAGATCAGTGCTTTGCTTGGCGTAGGCCGTGGCCAATAACACTGGCTTTTCGCTTCCCATTGAGTACACGGCCAATAATGGTAGGGCGTACTAGAATATCGTAAAGAACCAAGGATACCGTCAAAGTTACGCCTGAAACCAATAGCCATTTGAGCAACCAGTGTATCGATGTTTCAGCAACGGCGATTTGTAGCCAAATTACTATGGGGAGGTGAATCAGATAAATCCAGTACGAGGCGTCGGAAAGGTACCTCACCCAAGCATTAGGCTTGTTGACAAACCTTCTGCACAAGCCAATGGAAAGCACTATCAATGACCACATCATCACTGCATAGGAAAACAGGAACAAAGCTTTGAGCATGGTGTATTGCTCGTGAGCGGGTTGCCATTCATAACCCGACAAGTGGATACATGAAACAACAGCAATACAACTGCAAACAAAGGTACTGATCCGTAACTTGGTGAGGTCCTTTAACATGTCGATGCGCGAGTGAAGCACCCAGCCGACAATAAAACAAAAACCGTAGAGCGCTACTACTGGCACTAGGGGCATGAGGGATTTGTCCGGCGTGTCCAGCCCCCACGTATCCATGTGCCATAGAATAGCTGTGCATGGAACGGCGAGTAACACTACTGCAAGTGGGCTACGACTTAGCCAACGAGATGCGCCAGCAATATAGTACTTTATCTTGCTCTCTACTTTGCTGTTAAGTGAAAGCATTATACGCAGGCTAACCACCACAGCGGTGATCACCAACAAGTAATACAGAAACCAAAGGTGCGTGCCTACTAACAAGCTACTGGGCAGTTCCAGCAAAGAGCGAACACCTTGAACAAGCGCAGGCCAAATGTGAACGTCGCCCTGCATGCTCTCCATCCCCATCACCCAAGATGATACAAGTAGTGGACGAAGGATGATCCATCCAAGTAGGAAAGGAATACCAATCCTGATTAACCTAGATTGGAAAAAGGCCGTTCTGCCATATCGATAGTAGGCCAAATGACTAAAGAAGCCAGCCAGTAAAAAGAAGAGCGGCATTCGAAATGAATGGCTAATAAGCATAAATATCGTTACCGCTGAGCTTGTGGATACATCCATTACCGCCCACCCGATAAAGATGGGCATAAATGACAAGCTTGCGTGAAAAACAACGCCCAGAATTAACGCTAAGGCTCGCACCACGTCTAGATATTCAAGTCTGCTGTTCTGAGAGTTGTTCATCGTTTTATCTTTCGTTTTGGTTAGTAAAAGGTGACTTCGTCAACTTCAAAGCTGTAATCTGCTGGTTGAAGGCTAAACGCGACGATACTCAAACTCGTGATGGTTTTTGTATTAAGGGCGACTTGTTCTGACCACATGCGCTTCATCGATGCAAAGGGCACTTCTACATCGTGAAATTCGCCGTCGGTTTTCACTACCAGTGGAGCAGTGTGATAATCAAAATTAGTAATTTCAGTGCTATTGGCTGAAAGTGTTAAGTTGCCATGGTTAAGTTTTATTCTAAGTCTGATACCTTGGTACTCGCTCACGTCTTGGTTTTCGCCAAAAGGTGCTAATGGAAGAATGGCACTCGACCAGCCGGGTTGTCCCCGTGGTGGAACGATTTTTCCACTCAAGTGAAGTACACCATAGGCGATTAGCTCTGTTGCTTGGGTATTTCCTCCGGCCAAGGAGTCATTCATAAACTGTCTTTCATGGCCTAAATTGTTATTTGTGGTGTGACTAAAATCATCAATAAGTGTATCGAGAGACTCGGCGTTTACGTCATAGGGGTTAGACACCACAAGTGCAATTAACAGGGGTATCATAGATTTTGCAGCGCTCAGTAAAAGTGATTTCATTATTCAGTAACTCTTCGTTAGGGTTTAAAAGGCAATCCGTAAAGATTGCGATGTAGTTACTCAATAAGTGGATCGTTGTGAGAATTAGGTGACAAAAAAAGTGAATTATTTTTTTCTTGGTGAAGAAATCAATAAAAATGAAAAAAGTGTGTCACCTTTTACGGGAGACCACACACTTATTAGGTAAGCTCACTTTTAATTGACGAAAACTATGTTCAGAAAAAGCAAAATTATCGCGAAAACCGACGACTCCGCACTAGTAATACAGTCACTAGGGGGGGATCGTGATGCTTTTTGTGAAATCGTCGCCCGTTATCAGAATTTGTTGTGTTCACTGGCCTACTCTTCAGTTGGAGACATAAAACTAAGCGAAGATATTGCTCAAGAATCCTTTATTGAAGCGTGGAAAAAGCTCGATACCTTAAGAGAACCGCAAAAGTTAAAAGCTTGGTTATGCGGCATTTTACGGTTCAAGGTTAGTTTTTTTAGACGAAAAGCAGATAAGGATGTTGGCAAGCACGGATTGGAGATCACTGATGAGGTTAATGTGTCCGATGAGCGTGGTGATTTAGACAACCAAGCCATACAAGATCAGCAAGAAGCATTAATGTGGCGAGTGCTAAATGATTTAGACGAAACTTATCGTGAGCCGCTTATATTGTTTTATCGAGAACAGCAATCTGTTGAGCGGGTGGCACAAGAGCTTGATATTGAGGTTTCTACTGCGAAACAGCGGTTGTCTCGCGGACGAAAGTTGCTTAGGCAAGCTATGTCTTCATTCGTGGAAGACGCACTTCAGAAAACTAAGCCCGGTGCTGCCTTTACGCTAGCGGTTTACACTGCCATTAGCGGTATTGCGCCTCCAGCTAAAGCCGCGGCCTTTGGGGTAGGTGCAACTAAGGCTGGCTCTGCTCTAAAATTAGCCCCCTTTATTACATTACTGGCAGTACTATCTGGTTTTGTTAGTGCTTTTTTTGGCTTAAGAGCAGGGTTAGATCAATCGCGCACCAATAATGAGAAACACTTTATTATTAAAATAGTCGCAAGCTATTTTTTGCTCGCCATTGTTTACACGCTAGGAATGTTCGCTCTTAAACACTTAGCGCTTGAATCGCAAAGTTCCGCAGCGTTTTACTCTGGCATTGCCCATAGCTTAGTCGCCTTGTTTACCCTCAGTTACCTTGTGCTTGCGTATCGAATGCCGATAAGCCTCAAGAACCTTCGTGCTCGGGAACGCTTGTTTAATCCAAAGGCTTTTTCTGACAGCAGTTATGACACAAAGTCAAAAGAATCAATTAGCTCGATTCGCATTCTTGGCGCACCACTATATCATTTCCAATTCGGCTTACCGGAACATGGCGAACAGCCAGCCTATGGTTGGATAGCCGGTGGTACTGAAGCGCGAGGGTTGCTCTTTGCGTGGGGTGGTATTGCCATAGCACCGGTAAGCGTGGGAATTGTTTCGTTTGGGGTAATCAGTATCGGCGCTGTGGGGTTTGGCTTGTTGAGTTTGGGGACCGTGGCCATTGGCGCAATCGCATTCGGCGCTTCAGCAATAGGTTTCAAGGCGTATTCTTCGTTGTCATCAATGGGTTGGGAAAGCGCCGTTAGCGGTGGGTTTTCATGGGCGCATGATGCCGCTTTAGGGGCAATAGCGTTTGCCAAGAACGCTAATGACCAAGCTGCCGTTGACATAAGCCATTTAGATACATTCTCTACGCATTATCATTGGGCGCTGTTGGGGCTCGCCATATTTGTGATTGTACCCGCAGCGTTACATTCTCATTTTGTGCGCAAAAAATTAAAAGGTACCCAATAAAAGTAACCCCCTCAAAAGAGGGGGCCAGACTTACAATTCACTGTATCAACAGTGAGGAGAACAACAAGGTTTTAGAAATTACGCTTCACTGTTAAACCAAAGGTTCTTGGCTTGGCATATGAGATTTGCGATGTGCCGTAGAAGCCCGACACGTCAAAGCCAATAATTTCGTGGTCTGAGTCAGTAAGGTTGTTGACGTAGGCTGCAACACTCCATAAGTCTTGGTTGTCAGTCCACGTCAAGCGTGCGTCTGCTTTGAAATGACTTTCAATGGTATGGGCAGTAAAGTTTCTCGCATTGTGGAAAGACTCAGACTGATACGACCCACTCAACTGTGCCGCCAGTGCGCCACTGTCCAGATCCCAAGTGTAACGAATTAAGCCAGAAGACTGCCACTCTGGTGTATACGGAGGTGTAGTGTCTTTAAATATGCCAGAGGCAACTTCCAAATCTTCTACAACTGCATCTGTGTAAGACACGCTAAACATGATGTCTAAGGCATCAACAGGATTAACGAATAATTCTAGCTCTGCACCAGTAAATGCTGCATCTTCGTTAAATACTACGCCCGCGTTATTCACCCACGAGAATGACTGATAGTCGGTATAGTCGTAGTAATAAATGCTACTGTTAAGCTGTGCTTTACCATCAAGCAGGGTTAATTTTGCTCCGGCTTCATACGCTAATAGTACTTCTGGGTCGTAGGCACTGAACGCACCGCCTAATGGCGCATTGAAGTTACCAGCTTTCACACCGCGGTTTATGCCCGCATATAATAAAGTGTCGCTGCTTGGGCTGTAATCAAGCTGAATTTTAGCCGACCACATTGATTGGTCGTTATCTAAGCTCATTTCAACCAGTGGTGTTGCCGAGCTATCTATTTCGATGACTCTGTCGTTGGTATTTGGGTTTTGAACGAGCTGCCCATCTAACGATTTGTTTTCTTGAACTAAACGCAAACCGGTAACAAGCACCAATTCATCGGTGAGTTCATAATCAAGTTGACCAAAAATAGAGTAAGAATCGGTTTTAATTGACGCTAATGTGTTTTGTTCTTCACCGGCCAACCATCCCGCAGTAGGAGATGCCGCCAAACCTTGAACATAGTCAGTGTCGATATTTAGGTAGTATAAACCCGCCACCCACTTACTATTCATAGTGTCACCGCTAAAGCGAAGCTCTTCACTGAATTGAGTAATGTCGCCATCTGATTGGAAAATTAGCTCTGGTGAAGCGGTTTGGTCTGAGTCCAATCCAATGACACGAGTAAAGTTTTTCCAGTCGGTAACAGAGGTAACTGTAAAGCTATCAAAAAAGTACTCGTAGGTAGCCGCTAAGCCCTTTGACTCAATTTTGTTTTGATCTTCAAACGCAAAGTCTTTATTCACTTTTACACCGCTGCCGTCTGGGTCGATGTTGCCGTTGAAGTCACCACCTTGCACTGGGCGGTATGGGTCGCCGTTAAAGTTACCATCAACACAAGCGCCTGCTTGAATAGTGTCACAACCCATTGGGTCGTCGGCCGCGTAAATAACATCTATTACATTGCCGTCGGCGTCTTTTACTTCTGTGGTGTTTACTACTTGATAAGGACCTTCACTTTTGGTGGTGTCTGCCCAGTTGGCACTAAGAAGAAGGTTTGAATTTGTAGTTAAATCAAAATTTAGTTGTGCGCGAATGGCTTTAGTGTCGTCGTTATAACCGTCTTCACCACCACCAACAGAACCTAAGCGAGTGTCAGGTGCCACTCCGTCTTCGTATACGTTCTCGAGAATATTGCCCATTTTATTGGCCATAATAGATATACGACCTTGAACAGAATCACTAAGCGCACCTGAGTAGGCTCCTTCAAAACGCTTTTGCTCAAAGCTAGCAAAGGTAAGTTCAGCGTATCCCTCGGTTTCTTCTGTAGGTTTAGCCGTTATGGTATTCACCAAACCACCGGTAGCGTTACGACCAAACAGTGTACCTTGTGGGCCTTTTAGAATTTCAACGCGATCAATATCAAATAAACCAAAAGTTTGCGCTTGAGTACTCGCTAAGTAACCGCCGTCTACATAAACTGCAACCGGTGCCTCTGCAATGTCTGCATAGTCGTTTTGAACCACACCGCGAATATTAAAAATAGCCCGTTGACCACCAATATCACCAGCCAAAGAAACACCTGGCGTAAATGCAATCAAGTCGGTGCTGCTCTCAAAGCCTAACGCTTCCATTTGCTCACCGCTAAATGCAGTTACAGCAATACTTACGTCATTGATGTACTGTTCCCGTTTTTGTGATGTCACGGTAATTTTTTCTAGCACTACTGAGTCTGCCGCAGCGGTGTAAGAGGACTGAAGCGCGAGACCGATGGCGATAGCGCAAAGTGTATATCTTGATTGCATTGTTGCGTTCCCTTGTTGTTTTGCGTCTGATTTATTCGTCAGGCGTCAATTTGTTTTATTCACGCTTTTTACCAATACGGGTACTGCGGATTGCAAAAGCTGCACATGCCATCCCAAAAAGGAAAAACCGAAAGTGTTGTGTATGTGTTTGGTTTTTGTACTACTGAAATTAAAGGGGTTTTACCATCAGGTAAATATTCAAGTGTCGAAGTGATGTTTCATGTTTATGAAACTTACTCGCCGTTAATTTCATTCGTTAACATGTTTTTTACAAGTGTTTGCAGGCTGATTTAAGTACCTAGTTACACACCCTCAACGACCGAAGACCAAAGGAGGGTGTGTAATGGCGAAGCAATAAACAACGACTAGCGGAACGCTGGAATAACCTCGTTACCGTAGCGAGTAATAATGTTCTCTTCGTCGCCATTGTCTAAATAGATATTAAACTGAGTGGTTCCGGCATTTTTAAGTGCCTGAATTTTAGTAATGTGATCTTCTGCTTCGCCGAGAACACAGAAACTTTTCACAATGTCTTCAGTGATAAAATCAAGGTAAGGGTTATCACTTTGACCGTGTTTTGAGTAATCGTAACCACGGCGTTTTTCAATATAGTCAGTAAGGCTGCGTGGAACCAAACCAGAGTCGGTGCCGTACTTCTCAACAATATCAGCCACGTGATTACCTACCATAGCTGGAAACCATTTGGTCTTTTCAATACATGTTGCCATGTCACCAAAGTACGCGGGGGCAGCAGCCTGAACTTTAAACTGGCTCATGTCGCGGTCGGCTTTACTTCCCGCGTCCTGACATTGTTGTTGGAACCATTGTACTAAGTCGGGGTCGCCGATTTGTAAAATAACGCCGTCGCCGTGTTCACCGGCTACTGCAAGCGCTTTAGGGCCATACGCAGCAACCCATACTGGTAACTCGTAGCCCGTTGCCCAAGAGAACTTAACTGGCGCTTCACACTCGCCATAAGTCACTTCTTCACCGCGCACCATAGCTTTAACTTTCTGGGTAAATTCTGTTAAGCGAGCAAGGTTTGCAGGCTTTTTACCCATTACGCGCATAGATGAGTCGCCTCTGCCTAGGCCTATGTCGAAACGGCCATTGCTCTGGTGAGCTAAGCTCGCATATAAGCTGGCTGCGACAGACCAATCTCTAACATTGGGATTGGTTACGCAGGGGCCAAAACGCATTTTTTCGGTGTGCTCCATACACATTGCCATGGCGACAAATGATTCACGCCACAAAATATGTGAGTCGTAAAACCAGCAATAATCAAAGCCTGCTTTTTCTGCCATTTTTACGAGTTTTCTTGCGCGATCAGGGCTTACAAAGCCTTTAAACGTAATGCCAAATTCCATTTTCATTTCCTCTTTTTAGTGTTGTGGGGCCCAAATACGAATACCGGCGTGACTGAAGGGCACAGATTTAGAGATATTCAGGCGAATTAGAATGGGAGTAATTGCTTCGATGCAGCGTGCACTTTCTGCTAAGCCAGCGTTGTAACTTTGCACGCCAAGAGCGTTGAGCAGTTCAATAACTTTTTGTTTTGCCGCCAACTGGTTCCCGCAAACCAGCACATCACAATTAATACTTTGTTCGAGTTTATTGAGTGTGACCGCTGACACATTATGCAGTGCACCGACCACGGCATAGTCATCACCGAGTAGTGCTTGCGCACTCTCGGTGGCAGAACCTTCCGGAGGCATAGCCACGGCTTTTGGATTGTTCTCAGCCAAGGGAACCACAATGTCGACTAGAATCTTGTCTCGCAATATTGGTCTAATAGCGTCCAACGTAGCGTGGTGAGCTGCCCAAGGCACAGACAAAATTACAAACTCTTCAGCTTCAGACGAGGCGGTGACCATATCAGCACCGGTAATTTTTCCTGTGGCATCAGGAATTGTTTGTTGAAGCTCTAACGCTTTGTGTTGTGCTTTTTCAGCATCTCTTGAACCAATAACTACATCAATACCTGCAAGGGCAAAACGTTTAGCTAAACCAGAACCCTGAGGCCCGGTACCACCAAGAATGGCTATTTTCATGCGAATAAATCCTCTTTCGTAGGTCGTAATAAGTCTTGTGCAGAGTGGAAAGGATCGCTTTGCCAGCGAAGGCCTCTGAATAGAATGACAGGGCATTTACCCTGTTTACTCATGAGTAAGCCTGACGCAGCAGCAATTTCGTCAGCAAAGGCGGGGGCTGTAACGGCAAGTGGTCGACCCCAAGCGTCCACATCACCTTCCATGCGAATAATCGCAGGTACGTTTGCTACGCCAATGGCAACGTTGGTTTGCCCTAAACGCCACGGGCGACCAAAGGTGTCGCTAATAATTACACCGATATGGCAGTTAAATTTGTCACCCAAATAGTCGGCAATATGGCGAGCGCTGGCGTCTGGGTCTTTCGGAAGTAGAATGAGTTGATCAGCTTGGTCCGAGTTTGATTCATCCACTGCTGCGTTTGCGCTGATGTGACCAAGCTTGTGTTCGGTAATCAGAATGCCTTCATTGGCATTGGGGTGCTTGTGTACTTTAACCACCCGTTTAGATTCACTCAGAATAACCGCCACTTTTCGAGGGTCTTTATTCACTTTATTGGCTAACTCAATAGCGTCAGCAGTTGGCGTAATATCGCTAAGCAAGCAGGTAGCTCCCTCTGCCTTAGATACTACTTTTTGCGCTACTACCAGTACGTCACCGTCTATAAGTGACTGATTGTTAGATACCAATTGGTGGTAGATTAACTCGGGCAAGTCGTCGCCGTGTTTGATATTTGGGAGCCCATCTAGGGTGTGCATATTGACTGATGACATTGTTGTTCCCTATGCGCTTAGTGCTGCATTGAGCTGATGAACAAACTGCAAATCACTGGGGTAGTCTACGTCGTGACTTAAGTGCTTAAGCGCCATCGTTCTCGATTTTAATCCTCGCGCTTTGGCTTGTTTCTGGTGGGCTTTAGAAGACTTTTCACCAAAACAAAACTCAATAGCATTAGGTGGACTACTGCACAGTGCGTTCGTGCCGCCATCGTGAGCTTGCCCAATGGCGACTTGAACGTCGTCTTGGACTAGTGAAGTAATGGTAAGCAATTCGGCTTTGTCTAAACGAGCGATGTCGGCAGGCAGTATGAGTTGACGTTGATAACCTTCTTGTGTTGACCAAGCCGTGGCTTGATTGAGAGCGTGATTCAGCCCTTTGTTACCGTGCTCAAATATCACTTTACAGCCAAAGGTGCTGGCGATGTCAGCGATACAAAGGGATGGAGTAACAACAACCCTTTGCCATTGAGGAAAGTGAAAACACAAAGATTTTAGCGTTTGCTTAAACAAGGTTATCGACAAATTCTTTCGCATGGCTGGTGGCAAATATGGCGACAAACGCTGCTTGCTATACACAGGATCTTTCATGGGAATGACTACGCAAAGATCTTTCATGACGCAAGTGCCCTTGGTATGTCTGAAGCAAATGCAACCACTTGCTCCATCAGTTCAATTTTATCCTGGGTCGAGGTCATTAGCGTTTGCGCAAGCACAGGTTGAATACCTAGCGCTTTCACAGCGGCTTCATCTTGTTTGTCACTGTGGTCAATGACCAAGATGTCGCATAAGTTTTGATAGAAGTTAGCGATACCAAGATTTCCCTCGGGGTAACTCATTTGAGCCATGAGTTTCTCTGTAGGGCCTTTAACGGCTTTACCACCAATAAGCGGTGAAATGGCAATTTTCACCGCATTAGACAGACACAATGCGCGATGAAGTGCAGGTATTGCTAACATAGGCGCAATACTCAAAAGCGGATTGCTGGGCGCAAAAATAATCACGTCTGCGTTCGCTATAGCCAGGCTAACTTCGTTACTTATACTGGCCGTACTTGCACCCTTATAAGCGATATCACTTACCGTTAGATCGCAGCGCTGATGAACAAAATATTCTTGAAATGCCACCCAGCCGTGTTCAGTAAACAAACGGGTTTGTACTGTGTTATCAGTAACGGGTAACAAGGGTATGTCTACCCCCAAACTGGATGCTATATGGCGCGTCACTTGAGTCATTGAGTGTCCCTGAGCGCGCATTGCCGTGCGGCAAATGTGGGTGGCGAAATCCTTGTCGCCCAAGTGCATCCATGTGTCTTGGCCCAAAGCAGCAAGTTGCGTCAATGTTTTACATGAATCTTGTTTTAGGCCCCAACCCGTATTTGTATTTACCTGTTCAGCTAGGGTATAGGTAAGGGTATCTAAGTCTGGTGACACCCATAAATTGTGAAAAGCATCATCGTCACCCACGTTGCCAATGATGGTTGTGTGCGCTTTATGTGAAGACTGGTATAAACCAAGTGCAGCTTTCGCTCCGCCCACACCGCCAGCCAGAAGTACGATGTTTTTCATGCGCTAAACCTCACTGGAATACGGTCTTGTGCACTGCACAATAAGGGGTGATTGATCACTTTTTTAGATGAGATAACCTCTTCATATAAGGTATTGCGTTGGTAGGGCGACAAGCCCGCTTGCAGAATAAGTTTTTCCATATCCGCAGGTACAACTTCTTGGCCGTGTTTGGCGCCAGCTGCTCTTGAAATACTTTCATTCATAAGTGTGCCGCCAAGGTCATTCGCCCCAGCTCGAAGCATTGCTGACGCAGTATCTGGCCCCATTTTTACCCACGACGCTTGTATATTGTCTATATGGCCTTGCAACACTAATCGCGCAATGGCGTGCATTTTGAAATGTTCATCTTGGGTTGGTCCTGTGCGCACCTGCTCAGGATTGTTTCGGTAAAGAGGGCTGTCATAATGAATAAAACCCAAGGGTACGAACTCGGTGAATCCGCCGGTGCGCTTTTGGATGTCTCTTAGCAAACACAAATGCGCTGCCCAATGACTTGGGCCGTCGATATGACCGTACATTATGGTAGATGTGGTTCGAATACCTACTTGATGAGCGGTTTCGATGATTTCTACCCAGTTTTCCGTGCTTAACTTGTTTTTGGTTAGTTGGCGACGTACTTGTGTATCGAGAATTTCTGCCGCTGTGCCCGGCATGGATGAAAGTCCGTGGGCTTTTAACTTAGTCAGAAAGTCGCGATAGCTATAGCGCCCTTTCATCGCGCCATACCACACCTCAAACGGCGAATATGCGTGTATGTGTATTTGTGGTACTTCACGCTTAACGGCGTCGAGTAGTTCAAAGTAATAATCGGCAGAAATGTCTGGATGCAAACCACCTTGAACACATATCTCAGTGGCCCCTCTTTGATGTGCTTCTAACGCTCGCAAGGCTACAGCGTCAACAGACAAAAATTCGGCATTGGGCGCGTTTTTACTCACTCCAAAATTGCAAAACTGGCAGCCCATGTTGCATACATTGGTAAAGTTGATATTACGTGTAACCACATACGAAGCTTTGTTGCCACAGCGCATTTGTCTGACTAAATCGGCAACGTGAAACAGGGCGTCGGCTTCCTCATGGGTACAAGAAAACAAGGTTTCTGCGTCTTCTTGGGTAATTTCAACGCCTTCTAATGCTTTGCTCAAAATAGATGCCATACGGAGAGATAATCCAGCGAGTTTGCTATCGATGGGGCTATCTTTGTAGGGCGCTGTGTGATGTTGAAAAGTCATGTTTTACGCTCCACAAGTCAGTTGGGTTGATACGTGCTGATCTTTCGCCAGTCCGTCAGACCGCCACGACGGCATGGCATTCTGAAGTCTTGGCGTTAGGTAGCGCGTGGGCGCTTTAAGATAACGAGGGTAAACCGTTAATCGCTCTTGCAGCTGATAACCAAGATTTGCGCAGGTGCTGGCAATGCTTTCTATTTGTGGCCAAGCGCGTTCTGGGTTTATAAAATCTTTGGTGACAGGTGATATGCCACCCCAGTCGTTAATACCTGAACCAATGTACGCCACATAGTCTTCTTCTAAATTTGGCGGAGCTTGTAGGCTTATACTGGGGTGAAGTAACAAGCGGGCCACGGCTAATGTTTTACGCATGTCGTTTACATCGGGCTCGTTAGCATTTTCCATTGCTGTACCAGGCTTTGCGCGAAAGTTCTGCACTATGACTTCTTGGATATGTCCGTGTGCTAAGTGAAGTTCATTGATAGCCAGCAAACTGTCTATTCGCTCTTCCCACGTTTCACCAATGCCAATCAAAATTCCTGTGGTAAATGGAATATCAAGCAGCCCCGCATCATGTAGTGTTTTAAGTCTGACACTTGGCACTTTGTCAGGGCAGCCGAAGTGGGGCATGCCTTTTTTCATTAACCTATCGCTACTACATTCAAGCATCATCCCCATGCTGCCAGATACAGATTTCAGCTGTTTCAGCTCGTCATATGTCAGGGTGCCGGCATTAACGTGGGGTATCATTAAACTTTTGCTAAGTACCATTTCACACGCTTCAGTGAGGTAATCAACCATGGTGCTGTGGCCTAATGTGGCTAGCCAATCCTTTGCGTAGCGATAACGTTTTTCTGGCTTTTCACCCAAGCTAAACAGTACTTCTTTGCATCCAACTTTTTGCCCTTGTAGCACTTCAGCAAGGATCTTTTCACGGCCCATAATGTTGGCTTTACCTGAGTCAGGATGCTGTACGAATGTGCAATAGCTGCAGGTGTCTCGACACATATTGGTAAGAGGGATAAACACTTTTCGAGAGTAGGTCATGGTTGTTGACCATGTTTGGTCTCGTAATGCAGCAGCACTTTTGCACAACGCATTCAACGCGTCGCTACTGCAATTTTCCATAGCAATGGCGTCTTCTCGTGTCAGCATTTGGCGTTCCCTCGTAGGTGATAAGCGTGAGCTTAATGGGTTTTATAACTGTTCTTTTTTTAAGCTTTATCACGAGTTTTACCAAATGGTAAAGATTTTTATTGGTGTTTTTTTTGGTGCAGAAAGTGCGCAAATATGGCGCGGTATGGTTAAAAGTGGTCAGGTTTTTAGAAAAAATAGAAGGCTCGAAATTGACTACGAACACAAGAAAAATAAAGCGTTGAATGCTTTGATGGCCGTTCAAATTGAGTGGATAAAATTTGGGGGGCTTGTGGGTTAAGAAGGTACCTTAAACCCACAAAAAAAATTTAAATATGCACTAGTGTTGTGCGTTCAAAGCGTTCAACACAAATTGGCAAAGAAAGTCTGCAGCTTGATCAAAGTCTTCTTGTTCTAGTTTGTTTTTACCCAGTAGTAATTGTATTTGAACAGAAAAGTCAGCATAGGTTTGTGTAGATGCCCATATGGTAAAAAAGAGGTGCTTAGGATCAATAGGACGGATAAGTCCAGCGTCGACCCAACGCTCTATGAGTACTATATCTTTTTCAAATGCAGGTTTTAAATGCTCCATAAGATAAGGTTTAAGTACTGGCGCGCCGTTGATAATTTCATGGGCGAAAACTTTTGAACCGTTGGGGTAGTCTCGAGAAAGTGCGATTTTTTGCCGGATATAGTCGGTAATAACCTCAGCAGGTGATACATCTGGACTATCATTGAACTTCATTTTTTCTAGCCACAGGTCAATCATATTTTCTAACACTGCTTGATAAAGTACATCCTTACCGGGAAAGTAATACAAAATATTCTGCTTAGACAAACCTGACTCTTTTGCCACTGCGTCCATAGAAGTGCCACTAAACCCTTTTTGTGCAAAGACTTTCTCAGCCGCCCTCAGGATTTTGGCCTCAGTTTTCGCACGATTAGTTTGGGTTTTTGTGGGTGTTGCCATGTTGGTTGTTGTCCTTACTCAATGCGTTATGCGCTTTTCACCATCGCGTGAAACCTACTCGGGTGTCAATATCAACTTACGTCGATACTAGAGTGACTCTTTTCAAGCGCAGATAAAAACAACTCTACTAAACGGGTGGGTTTAGGTGATTTGCGATAAATAGCTGCAAATTGACAGTGATATTGAAATTTAGCCGGATTGACGGGTTTCATTAAGTCTTTATGTACGAAAGGCGCGGCATAATGATCAGGTAAGAACCCTAAATAGCACCCCGAGGATATCAAGGTGGCGATTCCCTCCTGATCGTTGGCAACAGCCATTTTGTTTAATCCCAGGGCCATGCTTTTATCCATATTGGGGCTGTGGAAACTAAGCCCGGCGTATTTTGCCTCACAAACATCTTGTTCTGAGGGAAGTGTTGAAGGATTAAACATGGGGTGTCGCTTTCCACAATACAAATACATTTGCTCGGAGAACAGCGGCAGATAATTGAGGCTTGATGAGGTTCTGTGAGTGGGAATAATGCCCACGTGATAACGATTGTCGAGGATGCCTTGTTCTATGGTGTTAACAGGCACGACGTGAATTTCAACGTTTACATCTGGCGCCATTTGTTGATAAGCGTAGATGGCCTCGTCAACTTTACACTGTTCGTTAGTTACAGTTTTATCAAACATGGCAATGACTACATTTCCTTGCAAATGCCGGTGCATATCGTTGACCTCATTGCGAAAATCTTGCAGCGAGATCAGCAACCTTTGTGTCGATTCATAAATGCGCTTGCCTTCCTCCGTAAGGGCGAAACCACCTCGCCCACGATGGCAAAGTATCATCCCCAGTCGGGTTTCTAGATCTTTTAAATGGCGACTGATAGTAGAGCGTCCAATGTTTAACTCAAGCTCAGCCGCGGACAAACCGCCAGCTTGCGCCACCACGATAAAAACCCGCAGTAGTCGAATGTCTGTATCTGATAAATTCCCTAAGATTGCACGCATAGTTTCATATTTATGAAAGTAAAAGTTGAATTTTTATAATTTATCGAACATAGCGAGCTAGGTAAAGTAGATCAGAATTAAGTCTACTCTACAGGATTACCAGTAATGACCCAGCAGGCACACGGAGTAACGCAAGCACAAAAAGATGCGTTGTGGATGCCCTACACCGCAAATCGTCAATTCAAATCTTCACCTCGAATAGTCAGTGGTGCAGAAGGTAACTATTTGATTGATGACACTGGCCGTAAGGTCTTTGACGGATTGTCTGGGCTTTGGACATGCGGGGCTGGGCATAACCGACCAGAGATTGCTGAGGCTGTGGCACGCCAGTTGACTACCCTAGATTATGCACCTGCGTTTCAGTACGGACATACACTGGCATTTGAACTTGCCGAACGTTTGGCTGCGATGGCCCCCGCAGACATCAACCAGGTGTTTTTTACTAACTCAGGATCAGAAGCCGCTGATACCGCAACTAAAATCGCCAGAGCATATTGGCGTCAGCAAGGGCAACCAACTAAAACCCGAATTATTGGCAGAGCAAAGGGCTATCACGGCGCAAGTTGGGGTGGCATAAGTTTTGGTGGTATTGGGGCCAATCGCAAAATGTGGGGGCCGGCTATGGAGTCTGATCACCTATCACATACTTTGCTTGCCGATCAGCCATTTTGTAAAGGTATGCCAGACACGGGCGCTCATTTGGCCGAAGAGCTCATTGAGATGGTTGCACTGCACGATGCATCCAATATTGCCGCGGTTATCGTTGAACCATTAGCTGGTTCGGCAGGTGTCATCATTCCACCAGTGGGATATTTGCGCCGGTTAAGAGAGTTATGTGATGAGCACGATATTTTGCTTATTTTCGATGAAGTCATTACTGGCTTTGGCCGCACAGGTCATTTGTTTGGAGCGAATGCATTTGATGTGGTACCAGACATGATCAACGTAGCAAAACAGCTAACCAATGGCGCTGTTCCAATGGGAGCAGTAATGACACGTCAGTTTATTTACGACACGGTTACCGGCGCGGGTGGCCCAGAGTACAACATAGAGTTGCCCCATGGTTATACGTACTCTGGTCATCCCGTTGCCTGTGCTGCGGCAATGGCAGCCCTTGACGTGCTTGAGCAAGAATCCTTGGTATCTCGCGTGTCTGAACTTAGCCCTTACTTTGAAAAAGCAGTACACAGCTTAGCGGGACTTCCCTTTGTAAAAGGTATTCGCAACTTTGGCTTTGCTGCTGGCTTTACCATTGAAAGCTACCCTGGCGAACCTGCTCGTCGCCCATTTGAATTGGCAATGTCGCTTTGGGATAAGGGGTATTACGTTCGCTACGGCGGTGACACCTTGCAGTTGGGCATTCCTTTTACTACCGAGAAATTCGAAATAGACAATCTTATCAATGCAATGCACGACACCTTAAGCAACGCATAATTTTTATAAAGAGAAGCAGTTATGACATCAGTTGTAGGACACTATATTCACGGAGCTACCCTTGCCCCCCAAAGTGGCAAGATTATAGACATTATTAACCCAGCCACTGCACAAGTTTGTGGCAAAGTAGAAATGGCATCTTCTCAAACGGTTCAACAGGCCATTGATTCTGCCACTAAAGCTTATCCAGCATGGCGCGCCACGCCTCCTGCAAAACGGGCGCAAATTATGTTCCGTTTCAAGATGTTGCTAGAACAACACAGTGACGAGATTTGCAGATTACTGAGTTTAGAACACGGAAAAGTACTTCACGACGCTAAAGGTGAATTACAAAGAGGGATTGAAAACGTTGAGTTTGCTTGCGGAATGCCTCAGTTGCTTAAAGGGGAGCACAGTAAAGATGTTGGGCCTGGTATTGATGCTTGGTGTGAGTTTCAGCCCTTAGGTGTAGTAGCGGGGATCACACCGTTTAACTTTCCAGCCATGGTTCCTTTGTGGATGTGGCCCAGTGCTATCATGTGCGGCAATACCTTTGTGCTAAAACCCTCAGAAAAAAATCCATCGAGTGCAATGCTATTGGCGGCATTAGCCAGTGAAGCGGGTCTTCCGCCCGGTGTGTTAAACGTGGTAAACGGCGACAAAGCGGCGGTAGACCGACTCATTGAAGACCAAACGATACAAGCTATCAGTTTTGTTGGCTCTACACCTGTGGCTGAAGCCATTTATAGCAAAGCCTCACAGTATGGTAAGCGTTGTCAGGCACTAGGCGGTGCAAAGAATCACGCGATTGTTATGCCAGACGCCGACCTAGACAACGTAGTCAATGCACTTATGGGCGCTGCGTATGGATCGTGCGGTGAACGATGCATGGCAATCTCGGTGGTTGTTGCCGTGGGAGATGACATTGCCAATAGCCTAAAAGACAAACTTGTTGGGCAAATTGGTGCGTTGAAAGTTGGCCCCGGGAGCGACAATAGCAATGATATGGGCCCGCTCATTAGTGAGCCGCACTTTACAACTGTTAAGAACTTTATTGCATCGGGTGTGGAGCAAGGTGCAGAGTTGGTATGTGATGGTAGAACGCTTTCTGTAGAAGGTCATGAAAATGGATATTTCTTGGGCGCGACGCTGTTTGACCATGTACAGCCTCATATGGAGATATACCAAAAAGAAATATTTGGTCCTGTATTAGTGATGGTTCGCGTACCAGATATGGCGAAAGCAGTTGAGCTTATTAATGCTCATGAATACGGTAACGGTACTTGTCTGTTTACCCGTGACGGTGAGGCCGCACGCTTCTTTATTGACCAAGTTCAAGTGGGCATGGTTGGCGTAAATGTGCCATTACCAGTGCCTGTGTCTTATCACAGTTTTGGTGGTTGGAAACGTTCCCTTTTTGGTGATTTACATGCTTATGGCCCTGATTCTGTAAGGTTTTACACCCGCCGCAAAGCAGTGACTCAGCGCTGGCCATCGGCGAACTTACGAGAGGGTAGCCAATTCTCGTTCCCAAGCAACTAGAACACAATGGCACAGAAGTTGAAACATTCATGTATCGATTTCTGACCAGTTGGTTAGTCAAAATACGCCGCTAAAGCGAACGTTAGCGAGTGAGTTTTGCATAGTGATTAACCCGTTAGCCTCGATTATTTAGGGGCTAGATGAGAGAAAGTCTCATCAAACTTAAGATGAAATCTGCGTCGCCTATCACTGGGTAGGAGAGCATTTTTTTAATTTTTAGTTTTACCGTTTGGTAAATATTTTTTCAAAGAATGCACTGATTTGAACGCATTTTGCTCAACGTTGGGGCAATTGAGAACAATAACAAATAAGACAGTGAGGACGTGTAATGGAACAGCTAAGAATAAACGGGCAAAGGCTTTGGGATAGCCTAATGGAAATGGGAGATATCGGCGGTACTGAAAAAGGTGGATGTAATCGCCTTGCAGGCACTGACCTCGACAAACAAGCTCGAGACCTTTTCTGCGCGTGGTGTGAAGCAACCGGTTGCACTATCAGTGTTGATAAATTTGGCAATATATTCGCAAAGCGCCCTGGAGCAAACAATTCGCTTCCATCAGTGTGTACAGGAAGTCATCTTGATACGCAGCCAACCGGCGGAAAATTTGATGGAGTGTACGGTGTGCTGTCTGGTGTTGAAGTGCTGAGAACCTTGCACGAAAACAACATTACCACACCCACGCCTATTGAAGTGAGCGTATGGACTAATGAAGAAGGCTCTCGTTTTCAGCCTGCTATGCAAGGTTCCGGTGTATACGTAGGTCGATTTGATTTGCAAGAAGAGCTAGATAAAACCGACGTAAATGGCATCAGATTAGGGGACGAACTTGCCCGTATTGGTTACTTGGGAACTGAGGAACTTGGTAGTCGCAACATTGGGGCATTTTTTGAAACTCACATTGAACAGGGTCCTATTTTAGAAGATGAAGACAAGGCTATAGGGGTTGTTCGGTTAGGCCAAGGAATACGTTGGTACAATGTTGAGGTACAGGGCCGAGAGTCGCATTCAGGTACTACTCCAATGCATTTGCGAAAAGATGCCATGGTTGCCACTGGTACTATAGTGACGGAAATAGAAGCACTGGCGAATCGTTTTGAAAATGGTTTAGGTACCGTGGGCTTTATGCAGGTTTACCCTAATTCAAGAAACACGATTCCGGGAAATATCAAATTTAGTGCAGACTTACGTAACCCAAACCCTGATGTATTGCTAACAATGCACGAAGAGTTTGTAGCTTTCTGTGAAAGTGTAGCTAAAGAGCGCGACCTTGAAATTACCGTAGACAACTTTTGGTATTTTGCGCCGGTTGAGTTCAATGCTTCGGACGATGTAAAAGCCGCTACTGAAAAACTAGGTTATTCCCACATGGATATTTATGCTGGCGCCGGGCACGATGCGTGTTATATGGCAGATATAGTGCCGTCGGGAATGATATTTACCCCGTGTGAGAATGGCATAAGTCACAATGAAATTGAGTATTCTAGCCCTGAACAGTGTGAAGCCGGAGCCAATGTGTTATTGCATACTATGCTGACTGCTAGCGAACGGATTGCTACTGAGGCTGCTGTAGCTGAAGAGGGGGTGTTAGCATGAGTAACGACATCATTGAAGTATCGTTAACCGACGAAGCAAAAAGCAGCGATTACTTTAATAGCGACCTAGCACCAACCAAAGTCGCTGAACGAACATGGGGTACTGGAAATATCGCCGCACTTTGGGTAGGTATGGCGATATGTGTGCCCACCTACACTTTGGGCGGCGTGCTTACCGCCTATTTTGGTTTATCAGTGGTAGAAGCACTCATCACTATTCTTCTCGCCAATGTTGTAGTACTTATTCCTCTTACGTTAAACGCATTTCCCGGCACTAAATTTGGTATTCCTTTTCCCGTAGTACTTCGCTCCTCTTTCGGTATTGTGGGTTCAAATGTCCCTTGCTTAATTCGAGGCTTTGTTGCCTGTGGTTGGTTTGGTATTCAAACCATGTTTGGAGGCTTAGCGATACACCTGTTCTTATCGTCAATATCCGATGGCTGGGCACAGTTGGGCGGCATTGGTGAAGTCATTGGCTTTTTTGTGTTTGGCTTTCTTAACGTTTATATCGTGATTAAAGGGGCAGAGTCTATTAAGTGGCTAGAAACCTTGGCTGCCCCATTATTACTGATTGTTGGTATTGGACTCATTTGGTGGGCTAGCGACAAGGTGTCTATTTCAGAAGTGCTTGCCACACCCGCTAATCGCCCTGAAGATGCAGGATTTTTCAGCTATTTCTTTGCGGGACTTACGGCAATGGTGGGCTTTTGGGCGACCTTGTCACTTAATATTCCCGATTTCAGCCGATATGCAAAAAGCCAAAAAGCACAGGTGACTGGACAGATCCTTGGTTTGCCGCTCACCATGTTCTTGTTTGCAGCATTGGGTGTGTTATTGACTTCAGCTTCGGCGAGTTTAGTAGGTGAAACGGTATCAGATCCGGTATCGCTTATTGGTCACATTGATAGCCCGTTCTTTGTTGCTATAGCCATGCTACTTATTATCGTTGCGACACTTTCTACCAACACGGCAGCGAATGTTGTATCACCCACTAACGACTTTCAAAACATCGCACCTAAATACATTAATCACACTCGCGGTGTGCTGCTTACCGGTGTGGTGGGTGTATTACTGATGAGCTGGGAGCTGCTTAAAAAAGCAGGATTGATTGAATCGGACGTGAGTGTTGAAAGCATGTATTCAAATTGGCTGTTGGGTTATTCAAGCTTACTTGGTCCCATAGCAGGGATCATGATTGTGGATTATTTTCTGATTCGTAAACAGCAATTAGACGTGAGTGCTTTGTACACAGGTAGCGATCTTTATCCCAAAGTTAATTGGGCTGGTTTCTTGGCGTTTTTGGTTCCAGTAGCTATTACCCTGATTGCGATCTTTACCGGCCAGCTTAGCTGGTTTTATGACTATGGGTGGTTTACTGGCTCGTTATCGGGTGCGCTTATTTACTTTGTTGCCGCCAAATCTATGGTATCGAAAGTGAATAACCTATCAAACGCTGCCAGCGTTTCATCGTAGCGCGACGCTTACAGGAGATTAGCAATGAAATTAGTACTTCGAGGTGGCACCGTAGTCACCCACGAAACCTCTTTTAAAGCCGACGTAGTCTGTGAAAACGGAAAAATTACTCAAGTTTCAAAGGATGTCGTAGTCGCTGATGATGCAAAGGTTATAGATGTAACTGATAAACTTATCATGCCTGGTGGCATTGATCCTCACACTCATATGCAACTTCCATTTATGGGAACGGTCGCAGCCGACGATTTTGCATCAGGCACAGCAGCAGCCCTAGCGGGTGGCACAACAACTATCATTGATTTTGTAATCCCGAGCCCGGGACAACCATTAATGGAAGCCTACCATCAATGGCGAGACTGGTCAGAAAAGTCACTTGCAAACTATACGTTTCACGTTGCTATCACTTGGTGGGATGAATCAGTTTCCGCAGATATGGAAACCCTAACTACAGATTACGGTATCAATAGCTTTAAACACTTTATGGCATATAAAAATGCCATAATGGCAACCGACGATATTTTGGTGGCTAGCTTTACTCGCTGTTTAGAATTAGGTGCTATTGCAACGGTTCATGCTGAGAACGGCGAACTGGTATATCACCTACAACAACAAATGGTTGAAAAAGGTATAACAGGGCCCGAGGCTCACCCGCTTTCACGCCCACCTATGGTAGAAGGCGAGGCTGCTTATCGCGCTATAAGTATCTCTGAAACCATCGGAGCACCTTTGTACTTGGTGCACTGTTCAGTGGAAGAGTCGGTAGATGCTATTCGCTACGCTCAAAACCGCGGTCATCATGTTTATGGTGAAGTGCTTGCCGGTCATCTTGTTGTTGATGATAGTGTTTATCAAGATCCAAGCTGGGAGAAAGCCGCCGCTCACGTTATGAGCCCACCATTTAGAGAAAAGAAACACCAAGACGCATTGTGGAAAGCGCTTCAGGCTGGCACCTTGCAAACGACCGCAACCGACCACTGTGCTTTTTGTAATTCTCAAAAGGCTATGGGTAAAGAGGATTTCACCAAAATACCCAATGGTACTGCGGGAGTTGAAGAAAGAATGTCGGTCTTGTGGGAGAAGGGCGTTAATAGTGGCAAGTTAACACCAAACGAGTTTGTTGCGGTAACGTCAACCAACGCGGCGAAAATCTTCAACATGTACCCAGCAAAAGGTGCGATAGCGGTAGGTGCTGATGCTGATATTGTAGTGTGGGATCCTAGTGCGACCAAAGTGCTTAGTGCAGAAACTCAACTGTCGAAAATCGAACACAATATTTTCGAAGGCATGGAAGTGAAAGGCATTCCAGCGATCACTATATGTAACGGTAAGGTGGCGTTTGAGAAAGGTGAAGTGGTTGCTAAACCCGGTGACGGACACTACGTAGAGCGACCAACTTTTGCACCCTATTATGAAGCCCTGAAAAGACGTAAGGCGTTGTCGGAGCCGCAAGCTGTCGAACGCAGTGAGTAAGGTTTTAACTAAACTCTGAGTTGAGGTACTGGCGAACGTCCATTGCATTCATTTGCTATTTCTATCTAGCGGCATATTTGCCGTTACTGTGGGATAAGTACCTGATTGCTTTTCAGTGGTTTGACCTAACAGGGTTGAATACTTGGGTGAGCGTGTTTATTTGGTTTAGGTGCACACGGTTCGACACTATGGGTTGTTGATGGCTTTTGGTACACTACCAATAAATAGGTGGGCAGTTAACCAACGTGAACTCTAAAGCTAGACTTCATCCCAGAAATAAGCATAACCAAGACTACAACTTTGACCAGCTAGGCAAGTTCGTACCTGAACTTGCTGGCTTTGTAGAAACAAAATATGGCAAAAAAACCTTAGACTTTGCTAACTCTGATGCCGTTAAGTTGCTCAATAAAGCCTTACTTAAGGCCGATTATGACATTCATTATTGGGACATCCCACCTGGCTTCTTGTGTCCTCCCATTCCCGGAAGAGTCGATTATATTCACTACTTGGCTGATCTTTTACAATCAAGCGTTGCAGGGAAAATAGACCACAAGAAAGTAAAGGTACTCGACATTGGTACGGGCGCTAATTGCATCTACCCTTTGTTGGGCCACAAAAGTTACGGCTGGCGTTATGTTGCAACAGACATAGAAGCTCAGTCTGTAAAAATGGCAAAGCAGATCGTGAATGCCAACCAAGGTTTGTCTAAAGTCATTCAGATTCGTCATCAGAAGCAATCTAATCAGATTTTCCAAGGCGTCATTAACGAAGGCGAAAAGTTTCATATAACCCAGTGCAACCCGCCTTTTCACAATTCGGCAGACGAGGCCGCCCAAGGTAGCCAAAGGAAATGGAAAAACCTAGGAAAAAACGCCAAAGCTTCTGATGGAAAAACGCCAGCCCTAAACTTTGCTGGCCGTTCAAATGAGTTGTGGTGCAAAGGCGGAGAGCTTAGCTTTGTTCGCAAAATGGTTAGAGAAAGCCAACACTATGCACAACAGGTGGTTTGGTTTACTACGTTAGTGTCGAAAAAAGACAACGTGAGTGGCATTAAGCTCGCATTGAAAAAGGTCAATGCGAAGCAAGTTAAAGTGGTTAAAATGGCCCAAGGTCAAAAAATCAGTCGCTTTATTGCGTGGAGTTTTTTAACTCCCGAACAGCAAGCTAATTGGTGCTGTAAAGAGTGAAAATGGCGTCGCACGTTTCCGCGGGCAAGCAGAATTAATCTATTGAAAAGCCAATATCGCCTAGCACTGAATTAACTTCTGTGCAGATGCCAATCTGATTTGGTTGCGAAGTTGATGCATTAATTCATTTTCACTTTGCCAGTAGTGCCAAAACAATGGTGAATCTAAATATACCTCCGGTGTTAAATCAACTAACTCTTGATTGTCCAGATATTGCTGCATCTGCAATTCCGGTAGTAGCCCAAACCCCAATCCTGCGAGTACAGAGCGTAAAAAACCCTCAGAAGATGGGCAAAGATGTATCTTTTCTGGAATTGAGCCACACACGTCTTTTAAAAAGTGGTGTTGTAATTGATCATCTTGATTGAATACCAAACACGGCGCATTGGGCAGGTTAGCTTTAAGTTTTTTGTCTAAATGAAAGCGTCGAATGAAATCAGGACTGGCGACTGCTCGATATCGCATCGCGCCCAAAGGCTGAACTTTTGCACCATTTATAGCGTTATCATTTGCACAAATGCATGCCATCACATCGCCCAGCTTCATGCGCTTTAGACCAACTGACTGGTCTTCAACAACTAAGTCAAAGCAAACCTGCGGGTAATCAGTAAGTATTAACGCTTCTGGTAACCAGGTAGCGAGCGAATCTCCATTTACCGCTATTCTGATATTGGAAATACTTGTTTCATCAAACCCTAAAGTAGCCTCCATTTGTCTAACCTGCTGAAGATGGTTTAACAAGCGCTGTCCGGCGGGGGTAGGTTGTGGAGGTACTGTGCGAAGCAATACAGGCTGTCCCACTAATGCCTCTAATTGTTTTATTCGATGACTTATGGCTGATTGGGTAAGAAAAAGCTGCTTTGCTGCTTTATCAAAGCCCCCTTTTTCTACCACTGATGACAAAGCAACTAACAGACGATAATCGATCATTAATTTAATTAATGCCCTACAAAATTTATTCGTTTGATTAATGTTAAGTCAATCGATACTTTTTTACACAACATTTTATGGTGTGAGGAAAAAGTAGTGACGTTTTTACTGGGGTTTGGTGTTGGGTTGAGTTTAATTGTAGCGATTGGTGCTCAGAATATTTGGGTTTTAAGCCAATGTATGGCTGGTGCAAATCGTATAGTTATTGCACTGGTTTGCGTGCTGTGTGATTGCCTGTTAATCACAATGGGAGTTTTTGCGGTTTCTTATGTTCAAATACTACTTCCACCATTAGTACCAATTTTAACTTGGTTAGGGGTACTGTTACTGTTGTGGCTTTCTTGGCAAGCGATGATGCGCGTAAGAGCCGGAGGCAATGTGCTCATAGTTAACACAAATATAAAAGCACAAAGTAACAGCAAAACTGCACTGACGGCGCTGGCTATCACTTTGCTAAATCCACATGTGTATTTGGATACCGTATTTCTAATTGGTGGCGTAGCGAATCAACAACCCTCACCCATGTTGTTTGTTGCAGGTGCTTGTACTGCTTCACTTTGCTGGTTTTCTACTTTGACCTCTCTCGCGCCAAAATTAAAAACCTGGCTAAACTCGCCCAGACGCTGGCAAATTTTCGACTGCTCTATTTCGATAATATTGGGGGGAATGGCAATAAACTTAGCGTTTGGGTAACGCTAATGTATTTAGTAAGACATGAAAAGTTGATGATAGTCTCCTAGCCCCCGTGAGTAATACAGCAAACACCAAGAAATGGCCAAGTACTTAAGTATCTGCTGTGGGGTTACCTTTTATCATCCGTTAGGATTCAAGGATGTCCTATTCGAGTAAAATATTAAACTCAATGACGACTAATTAACTTGATAAGCCTGCTTAATATAATGCAGCGCCTTCACTGGCTCTTGCTTGCGCTCAAAAATGGCCGAGAGCTTTTCAAAGTCCTCTTTGTTCGGGTTTAATTTTACGGCGCGTAGTAGGGCTTTTTCAGCCAGTACGTCATCATTTGAATTAAACGCCACGGCTCCTAGGGTAGAGTACAAATCAGCATTTTCATTGTCGGCTTTGATCCAACCTTCTATCGCCGTAATGGCGGCAGAGGCATTCGGTAGGTTCAGTTGACGCATGAGTTTACACAAGCTTGGCTCTGGCCCTTTCTTTTGCCATTCTACAAGCATAATTTGTGCGTCGGAGTGCATACCTTGGTCAAGCAGTTGTTCTGCGTACGCGGCACGTAGGCCAGCATCGATACGCTGTTTTCGAGGTAAACTTAACCAGTAGTTTTTGAGTTCAGCTGCCCCTTGTTTACTGGCGATTTCGGCAAATTTTCCTTTTGCCATGTGTTGAGACCAATTAACTACCTCTTCCTTCGGCAGTACTTTCTTCCAACTTTGTAAGTTGGTTTGCAGAGTTTGCCACTGATTGAGCTTAGCGAGAAGTTGAGCCTTCAGCTTAACCACCTCGCTATTTTTGTCGTTAGGTTCGGCAATCTCGTCTAGCAGTACTAGTGCTTCTTTTGGCTTTTCTTGCTTGTCGAGTAGCTTGGCTTGCATGATGGTTGCAGCCAACTTGGATTCAGGGTATTCGCTGGCTTGCACTAAAAAGTAATTCGCTTTTCTATCATCGGTGGCGCTTTGTGCTGCTGCCAAGTAATTCACACCGCGAAAATCCCCTTGGGTTGTTTTTTCAAACGCCTTGCGGGCAGATTCACGATCACCTGAGGCAAGGGCTTGCAAACCCGTATAAAAAGCTTGCTGGCGCTTGCGTTCACCAAAGTAACCAATCCAGCGGTGAGAGCCTTTGAAGAGGCTTATACACCAAAGTAGTATTCGAACGAAAATCCAAAGTCCTAAACCAATGGCAATGGCTATAAGACTAACGCTAAATAACGTCATTTCCCAAGCTGTATTACCAAAAACAACAAGTACATACCCTGTGTCTTCAAGTATTTGAGGACCTGCAACCATAGCAATAACAAACAACGCCAAAACTATTAGCGCTTTGATTAGTATCTTCATAGCGCACTTGCTCCCTCACCAAACACTTGACGTACACGTTCATCAAGTAACTCGGCCAAAGGTTGCTGAGAAACAAGTTCGGTAGGTACTACGCGAGCCACATCTGTACTTGCTAGGTTTTGGATTGCGGTTAAGTAACCCACCACCTGACTGTCTGTATTGTCAAAACGGCTCACAATAATACTGTTGGCCTGTGTTAGCGTTTGCTCAAACAAGGTGGCGTTGTAATCTAATGCCGCAGCTTGTGCCTGCATTAGCTGATACCTGAGTTGCTCGCGAATGAGCCATTGTGTTTCTTGCGTAAGCACTGGCTCTACGGGGCCTGAAAGAGTTTTTTTGGTTAAGAACTCATCCCTAATACTGTCCCAGACTTTCCCTAGGTTGGCTTTCCAATCTGCCGTTGATTCACTAAGTTCATTGCTTTGCGCATTAATATCAACAGGTTTTTCAAATACGTTGAGCGGTAAGGTATCTACTTGAGAGAGCAAACCTGAAATTGCCAGCGCTACAGAACTAACAGACACGCTGTTGGCTTGCTGTAGTGCTTGAATGTCTTCGGCTATTTTTGCGCGAACAGGAAGTAATGATGGGTCAGCTAATGAAGCTAATCGCTTGTCGGCGTTGATGAGTAACATAATGGCCGTGCGTATATCGTCATCTAGCCATACTTTGCGCCCAGCCATACGCACTAAATAATCGGCTTCTGCGATCAGCCAGTCCGCAGGGCGGCGGCCCTCTAACGATTTCATTTGTTCTAGGGTGGCAAGGTTTTGTTGTTCAAGTGCTAGGTTCTGTGCTTCTAACAGCGCAATTGATTCGCTGAGTTGCGAGTTGGTATCGGCTAAAGCTTGTAGCTGAGATTGAGAGCCTTCGAGAGTCGCGGTTAGTTGTTGCACTGCCATGCTATTCGCAAGTTGTGCCTCATTCGCTAATTGAGCTTGAGTAGTGGCTTGTGTGTAGTACCAGTAAGCTCCACCAGAGAGCGCAAGAATACAAACAAACAGAAAACTAAAAGCCAGCCATAACATGCCCGTACCGTTACTTTTAGCGGTTTTCTTTGGTGTGCTTTTGGTTGTTGGAGTACGGTTTGAAACGGTAGAGTCTTTACTATCCGCAGGTGCAGATACGCTGGTTTGAATACCTGTTTCTTGCTTATCGGTCATTTAATACTCCCAATTGTCCTTTATCCAGGCAATAAGTGCGTTGTCTGTAGCGCCATTGCACACAGCCACTGAGTTTATTCCTTGCATGCGCAACGCGTCTGAGACCCGTTGGCTTACGGTTAGCCAAGGCAAATTAGCCAGTGTGCTCTCAGCCCTAAGTAATTGTTTTGCTAAATGCTCACTGGTAGCGATAATGCCGCTAACGTCGCCAATTTTCCACTTATTTGTAAACACTGGCGTTGGCAAATCTAAGCGTTGGTATACGTTACACTCTATTGCACTGTGACCGCGCGCATTAAGCGTAGTTGCAAGAAGGTGCCTACCTCCTTCGCCTTTCATAATAACCACTTGCTTACTGGTAGTACCATCAAATTGATGCATGCTGAGTATACCCTCAGAAGTATGGCACAAAGGCGTTAAAATATTATGCTCTGGCAGCGCTTGCTGTAGTGCTTGGGCGGTGGCTGTACCGATAGCAATGATCTGTATGGTATTGAGGTCGATACTGCTGGTCAGTAGTGGTGATACGGCGTAAACGCTAGTAACAATAACAGCATCAATAGTTGAATGTTGTGAAAACGCAGAATGGATTCGAGTGGAAACGTCACTAGGTATTTGAATGTCTGTTGTAGCAACGCCAACACATGGCACGCCCGCGCCTTCAAACGCTTGCTGACTTGCAGCGAGTTTAGGTAACGGGCGAGTTAGGATAAGCATTTAGTCGTGTAGCGCTTTTAAGATTTCACCTGCACCTTGTGACAATAACTGTTCAGCCACTTCAATACCGACTTTTTCTGCGTCTTTAATATCACCTGACACAGTGGCATGTAACAAAGTACTGCCATCAGATTTTCCTACCATGCCGTTCAGTGTGACAGTACCCTCTGACAAAGTAGCAAAACTGCCGATGGGCACCTGACAGCCACCCTCTAGTCGAGCGTTCATTGCGCGCTCTGCGGTAACTCGAGTATTGGTTTCAGCATGATTAAGTGGAGCGAGTAGGGCGATAAGCTCTGCATCGTCATCTCTGCATTCAATACCCACAGCGCCTTGTCCAACCGCAGGTAATGAAATAGCCTCTGGCAGCTCTGTGCGAATGCGATCTTGCATCTCTAAACGAATAAGGCCGGCAGCGGCAAGAATAATGGCGTCGTACTCACCAGCATCTAGCTTGGCTAAGCGAGTATTGACGTTGCCGCGAAGGTCTTTGATAACTAAGTCTGGGCGGTGCTTTCTAAGCTGGCATTGACGACGAAGGCTAGAAGTACCCACCACTGCGCCCTGTGGTAAGGCGTCTAAGTTTTCGTAGGTGTTCGACACAAAGGCGTCAAACGGATTTTCTCGCTCACAAATAGCGTGTAAACCAAAACCTTCAGGAAATGCCACAGGTACATCTTTCATTGAGTGAACTGCAATATCTGCGCGGCCTTCAAGCATCGCCACTTCAAGTTCTTTAATAAAAAGCCCTTTACCGCCAATTTTGGCCAACGGCGTATCAAGGATCTTATCTCCCTGAGTGCTCATTGGAACGAGCTCTACCGCAATATTAGCGTGCGCTTCGAGTAATTTTGCTTTTACATATTCAGCTTGCCAAAGCGCAAGGGCACTTTTTCGCGTAGCAATGCGAATTGTGCGAGTAACTTGAGTGTCTGTCATGATTGTCCTGCAGCATATAGACGATTGCCATAGTGTACAAAAAACCTAGCACTTGCGCATTGACTTCAAACAACTTGGTCGTGTTTTGGTTGGTTTGAACCGAAAATGAGAGTGCATTCCAAACACGCTGTGAACCCTTCCTCGAGTTTATATCTCTGTCAACATTACTGGTAAAGCCTGAGAAGCAAGAGGACTAGTAATTTAAGGATGGAATGCTCTGATTATTTGATAATTTTATAAGGTATCGACTAACATTCTAATAACAGATTACTTGACAATAGAGTTCATTTTGAGGTTTAGTGGTTAAATATTGTTCGAAAATTTGACTTGTCATTTGTAATTCTTTATCCTTTCGCGCCCTCTTATCGAAGGGTGTTTTTTGCAGTTATTGAATGGCTAGTCCGTTTTTGATTTTTTACTAAAGGAATAATATGGAACTTTTAATAGCAGGCTTTGGGCTGCTTGTATCTCTAGTACTGCTAGGGGCATTTTTCTTTACATTCCAAAAGTCTGATGAATCTAGTGATTCTGATAAACATTTCGCAGGGCATAAAAAGATCTTAACCAGAGATGGCATGATTGTTAGAAAGTCAGAGCTTGGAGAACCTCTTTATCTTCTTGGTGACTCAAAGAACATAGGTTGAGTCACTCAGCAAAATAATCGAAACTAGTTGATCGAGATAGATTTCTCAATAAAAGGCTTTGGGCATAAATTTTTGCCGATAATACAATCAGCTGAAAATATTCATGGACGACAATTTTAGTACTGTTAAGCGTTATGATCACATGGGGTGGATACCGTGTGTTCTTGGCAGCTTAGATTTTTCTCGCGTTAGCACAAACCAGCTTACACCTAGATCCCACGGTAAAGGCGCTGACGCAATATGCATCTCTTATATCGACGAACACTCGATACCTTCAACAACGCATAGAACTCGATGTAATGTCATCAGCTCTGTCTATAATTGGAAAGATCGCGAAGATAAGAAGAATGAGTACGATGGAGTATTCAGGTTCATTACGTTTGGTCAAACTCAACCTGATGGCTCAATGGAAGGAGAAGCATTTCTTGTCCTCCATGAAGATATAAACAAGGTAGCGAGTTTTGATTCAACTGTTTTGAATCCTCTGAGAGAGCTAGCTAGTTTGGTTGAAAAATATCAGAAAGCATTAAAAATTAATCAGTATGCACCTAGTATTGAGCTCGAGTTAGATAAAGTAGCTGATAAAATCGTCTCTGTTAAAGCCGCTATAAAAGAAATTGCAAACAACGAACTTCGTCAGCGAGTATTTAACACTAAATACGTCATCTTACCCAATGGACTCACTTTTTTAAAAACTGAGGATTGGTTAGGAATAAATCATAGCCCGCAAAATAGGAGTGAGATAGAACATTCTAAGTTTATTGCCGATAAGCAGTGTTTTATCTATCTTAAATACTCCTTGCATAGACATAAGCATCATAATGATCAAGAAGACCGTTTGACAAGTGTTCATCGAATAGATGCAAAAGTTCCTAAAAATACAGCTCTCAAGCTTATTGGCGATCTAAATAGATCGATCGTAGAAATTAAGGAGCGGGAAATGGAAAAACTAAGCTCGCCAGATCATTATCTACAAGGCTTCATTTCGTATGCAAAATCACTAGTGTATGCTCTTGAGCAATATAGATTTATTGAGCCATTTGAAGCTTCAACAAAGAGAGCATATTTAGATAACATGTTTGGCTCTTGGGAAGCTGTGGTTGCGAAAGCTCAAGGAGAAAAGTCTGAATATCAGAGCAAGCGTGAAAATAACGCTAAAGGGATCGTTGAATTTTTTCAGGCGTTATCAATATTAGTCGCGACTTTTTCTTTAATTTTTCGGGTATACGGATTTAATGGTTGATGGGGCACCTTTACCCCACCAACCTGATACCATTATCAGATGGTTGATAGATCGACTCCGTAGTTGAGTTCCTCT
>Ga0256829_1000344_pt1 | contig 50037 bp, 36 predicted proteins | sample 131447metaG_FD_185979 | JGI IMG/M metagenome (GOLD analysis project Ga0256829, IMG submission 185979) | Hydrothermal vent microbial communities from Lau Basin, Pacific Ocean - 131-447 | ecosystem: Environmental > Aquatic > Marine > Hydrothermal vents | place: Pacific Ocean: Lau Basin | collected... | reverse complement strand
GCCATGGAAATCTCCGAGGAATGGGTGACCGATCGAGTGTATCTGGACCTCACCCAATGATACCGACCATCGAAAGGAGTGCCGAATTTACAGAACGGGGGTTGCTTTCTCGGTGAAGACCACCCACTCGATCAGGGGAAGAGCCTCTTCAAGGAGCAGACAGCCACCTTCGCCTCACATACGGCATCGATACATCTGTGCGCTATTCGTTATTTAATGCTTGCGCATAATAAATAATTGCGGATCACGAGAACCACGTCGGAGGCATTCGGGCCGATATACAGGAACAACTGGATACGCTGAGTTTTGCCGGACGACTCTGGCGAATATTGCGTTCAATTATGTCGGGAGCGCTTCATGATTTGCGGAAAACACTGAGATGTTCAGAAAAGACCCTTATGGAAATGATAGATGAACGCATAAATACATTCTTCGTTCGCAGCCTTCAGCAGGATGCTGTCACCTTGCGTTTGGAGTATGAGTAAATGGCGATTCAACTGAATTTTAGCATCTTGAACTCCGGAACTTAAGCTATAAGCAGCAAAAATCCAAGGGGGATTTCTGAATTGCCTTGCAGCCTGGGACCGGTACCGTTAGACTGCGGCAAGGTTTCATCCACAGACACAGATTCATTCATGCCCCTCGTTTTCGATATCCCCGGCTATGGTTCCCTACATCTGACACATCTGGTATGCGATTTCAACGGGACTCTGGCACTGGATGGCATACTCGCCCCCGGCGTGGCCGCACGCCTGCCACGCCTAGCGGTAAACCTGGAGATCCATATCGTGACGGGTGACACCTATGGCACGGCACGCCGGGCATTGGCTGGACTCCCCGTAAGCGTACGGGTGCTTTCGGAAAACGGTCAGGCCGAGGCTAAACTCGCCGCGGTCTCGGCACTGGATCCCGACACATGCGCGGTACTGGGTAACGGCCGCAACGACACGGCAATGCTGCGGGCCGCCGCCCTGGGCATCGCGGTGTTCGGCGCGGAGGGGGTGGCGTCGGAGGTGATGACGGCTGCTGATCTTGCGGTTCCCGGCTCCGAAGCGGCCCTGGATCTTTTCCTCAAGCCAAGGCACCTGCTGGCGAGTCTGAGGGCGTGAATACTCCACCGACCAAGCGGGGGACTCCGGGTTGTAGCAAAAAACCGGCGTATCGGTCCTACGCCCGATGGCAGGCTCTCCCGCCAAGAGACACGTGGCCCGGCATCGACAGCGCCGGACACGGCATGAAACCCGCAAGACTGCTGCTTCTGTTGAAGGTGCAATGAATCGCGTGGGAGAGAGCGCACCGTTCACGACTTTAAGGCGGACAGCGGGCCTGCACGGCAAGAAACCGGGAATATTTGCACCGCTCTCAGCCTGGACACTCCATGGGAGCGAAACCTTACGCGGCTACCGGATTGAGCACTTTACCGGCACGATCAAATACCAAGAAATTTTCGATCATCCCGACCTGTATCGATTCGATCATCAGACGCAGGTTTTCCTGCGCTTCATCCAGGCTTGGTGCTGACCCTGCTTTGCCAGACAGGGCGGCTACAAAAAGCATGTCCCAGTGCTTTCCCATGCGCCCGGCCCCCTCCTCAAGGTCATTAAACCCGCCCAATTCCTGCGGTGACATGCTCACATACATCACCGGTACTAGGCATCCGCCGCGCTGCGCTGCGTATCGCTCCGCTTGCTCTTTGCTGGGATTTTCCGGCAACTCCACTGCGGCAAAAACGAACAGGAGACGTTGCGGTTCAGTTTGGCTGTCGGCCACGTTCAACAAGTCGGAAAAATCGGTAATTTCCTCCCTGCCTATCGCTGAGTTATCGGGTCTATCCACTGGTTTCAATCTTTCTTTAGAGCAAAATAAAACAACCGTTACGCCACTTCACGGAGAGCATTAACCGGGATTCTATCCGGCACCGTCGTCCCAGCCCCCTGCCGGGCGTTCCCGAACAGGATAATGCAGCCCAAAAAGGCATGTCATTCTCCTATTCATCGTGGCTCCACAAATGATCATCGGGAAATTCGACATGCGCCTTGGATGTCATTTTTTCAGGTGACCAGGGAGGGTCCCACACCAGTTGAATTTCGAGACGGTCAATCCCGGAAAGCCGTTGAATACATTTTTCCACCCCCAGCAGAATGTAGTCCCGGGATGGGTAATCCCGGGTTGGCAGTGTCATGAGTACTTTGGCTTTTGCCGCATTGATTCCCAGGCGGTAAATCAATCCCATGTCCACGATGTCATACCCATGCTCCGGATCGATGACCCCCCGTAGTGCATTCAAGAGCCTGACGCTTCCGGAACCCAGGTCCATCCCAGAGTCGATCCCGGTCACGACCACTTGACCTGGTTCGAATTCGGGATGAACTTCCCGGTAATAAAGGATGGACGGGGTGGAATACCGCCTTGGGCTTCCAGGCCTGGGCTTTTCACCGGAAAGATCGCCATCGCATCCCCGCCGGGATTGGCGCAAATGGAATCATCCGTTGAATACGGCCGGACGGGAAGGAATCCGTAAGGCATCCCAACCCGTTCCACCCGCAAAGACTAACGGCGGGATCAGCACGGCTCCCAGCCACCCCACTCTCACCAATCTGAATAACCCTCGAGAAAGGTATTTCACAACTATACCTCCCATCGCAATAACCAACCAAGGCGGGCCGCACGACGCCCCTGTTCAGGCGGGCAACGTCTTCTTGGGTCGTACCAGGCGCAGCAAGACCGCCAGCAACACCGAAATAACCGCTAGCCCCACATAGGTCACCATCCCGTGGGCATAGCCGATGGAACCCTGTTCGGCCACGAAATATCCAAGTAACGGCGGTACGGCGAAGCCCCCCAGGGCACCGAGGCCCCCGACCCAACCAGCAGTGCCACCCACAAAGTCCGGGACATAGAGCGGTACCAGCTTGAACACGGCGGCATTGTTAACGCCCATGCCAGCCCCGATCAGAACCTCTCCAATCACCGACCAGGCAAAACTCTGCGAGACTGTCATAATGACCGCGCCGGCCAACAACACCAGCAGGGAAGCGATGGCTACCGGCTCCCCTCCAAAGCGATCCGACCACAGGCCGCCGGGAACCCGGATCAAGGCGGAAAACAGGGAGAACCCCGCCGTGAGACCGACCGCCCCCATGACGGATACGTGATAAAAGGATTTCCAGTACACCGGAAACCAGGCCGTCAGGGCCAGGAAGCCACCAAATGTCGTGAAGTACAGGATCACCAGGGGCCAGGTCTTCCAGCGAATACCCGACTCCCACAAGGCTACCAGTGGATTCCCCTTGGGGAAAAGTTCCTGCCCCTTGTCCCGGGCGCGGGCGAGCGCCGTATCGAAAGCCATCCCCATCTTGCGGAATTGGAAGTACGGCGCGTTCAGTCCATAGATAAAATAAAAGATTAGCCCGGCCACCACGATAGCGGCCGAAACCAGGTAACTTACCCAGAGCCCCAACGCCGCGGTGATCGCGGGAACGATCAACGCCACCAGGCCGGGGGAGGTATTACCAAACCCGGCGTAGGCGGCCAGTGCCCAGCCCTGCCGGTGCTGGGGAAACCAGTAAGAAACCTGGCCGATACCGATCGAAAAGGTAGCGATACCACAACCCGCCAAGGCACCGAACAATAACAGCCATGGGTAATCGGCATGGGTCAGGTGGTTAGGATAGAGCACCTTCAACATGTAAAACAACCCGATCAAGCCGATGAGCGATGCGATCAGGAGGATCAGAAACGGCAACCGCCCCCCCGTGGAATCCACCCAGGCGCCGAAGGGAATCCGCAACAGCGATCCTGTCAGCATGGGGATCGCTACCAGCAAGCCGATTTCTGTCGGTGACAACTGCATGATGCCCTTGAACAAATGGGCGGTAGGGCCGAACAGGGAAACGGATCCGAAGCCAATAAAAAATCCAATGGTGGCCGCCCACAGGGCCGCATTGGCACTCCCTTTAATAATTTCCTCTTTCAGTTTCGTACTCACTACGATAAGCTCCTGAGAATATAAGAAATAAAAGCCCTTTGAAATCACTCAGGCCGTGCGTCGCGCCCGGACGACCTCATAACGGCGCACCAGATAATTCAGCGGCACCGTCCAGATGTGCACCAGCCGGGTGAACGGGAACAAGAGAAACACGGTCATGCCGAACAACATATGCACCTTGAAAACAATCGGGATTTTCATCAACAGCTCCGGGTGGGGCCGAAAAGTGGCCAACCCTTCCAGATATGCCCGAAAGATATCCATATTGGCCACATTTCCGTGCAAAAGATCGGGAAGAGTAATGGCCTGGGTTCCCAGGCCCAGGCCCAGCGTGACCAACAGCCACACCAGGATGAACAGGTCGCTGAATCGCCCGGCGGCACGAACCGCGGGATTAACATAGCGGCGTAATAACAGCATGAGCCCCCCGATCATCGCGATAACGCCAAAGGTGGTTCCCGCCGTAAACGCAATCCACTGATGCATCACAACAGGCACATGCATCCATTCGAAGACCGGGGTCAACATACCGGCAAAATGCCCCAAAAACACCAATAAGATCCCGATATGCCATAAATTGCTGGCCCACATCATGTATCGCCGTGAAGCTAGAAGCTGGGTGGAATAGGTGCTCCATCCCGCCTGGTCAAATTCATATCGCAAAATGGAACCCACCAGAAACACCGTTCCCGCCAAATAGGGGTACACACCAAAGAAAATTAAGTTCCAGGTCGAATTCATGGCATACACTCCTCACATTCCGCTGCTATACCGGCTGATTTCAATTGGGATAAATGATCACAAAGCATCTCGAAAATCGGTAAATAATGACTTTCATGACGTCGTAGCCGATCACGGAGGATGACAACGGCTTCTTCGGATTGCGCTAGAAAGTCATGCGCATCTTCCGCGGCGAGAATCGCCGCGCATTCCAGTATGGCCGGGAGATAATCCGGCAACTCGGGGGCAATATATTCAACCCCGTTTTTTCGATAAAAGGCGATCAACCCGGCCATGGCCCCCCCCTTCGCACGATCCTGCTCTTCCATAAGATGATGCAGAATGCAAAGGGTATGTTCCGCGGTAAGATCAAAAGTTTGGGTATAGATTTCCTGAAGATCGAGAAGGTCTTGAGATCGAAGCCAAGCCATGAAATCCAGCCCCGCCCGGCGGGAGCCCTCACCCAGCGCCGGCTCATTGCGAACCGCTGCCTCGATTTCGGCCAGAGACTCTTTCATGGCAGGTTGGGGAAAAGCAAGCAGGCGGGATAATGCCATGTAAAATGGCGAAACAACCGGTGTATTGACTTCCCGGCTCATAGGGGTTTCTTCCAAAAAGTCGTACCCAGCGGAGAACTCAGCCCCGCGGGGCGGGCAACGGCTGTTTCGTTTTCCACGGCAGTCTCGGTACGGCGCTTGGGAAACAAGCTCGGCTTCGACACACCGGTCTTGGGATTATCGAATGAAAATCCATCCTTACCCTGATGCGCATGAGCACTTTTGAGCGAATTTTCCACATGGCTGGTTGGAATAACAAAGCGATCCTCATACTTGGCGATCGCCAGGTAACGATACATTTCCGCCGCCTGGGATTCGCTCAGACCAACCTCTTCGAGAACTTTCAGATCGATCTTGCCCTCAACCGCCTTCATGCGCTGGTAACTACGCAGGGCCAATAGACGCCGCAAGGCGAGACGCACCGGTCTTTCGTCACCCGCCGTCAACAGGTTGGCCAGGTACCGAACCGGTATTCTCAGCGCCGACAAATCCGGAAGTACGCCGTCGGCCTGAGTCGGCAGGCTCCCCTGATCGATTTCAGATTGTATCGGCGACATCGGCGGCACATACCAGATCATCGGTAGGGTTCTGAATTCCGGATGCAACGGCAATGCAAGCCGCCAGTCAACGGCGATCTTATAGATCGGTGAGCGTTGTGCGGCATCGATCCAGTCATTGGGTATGCCGTCTTTGCGAGCTTGCTCGATAACTTCTGGATCGTTGGGATCGAGAAACAGGCTCAGATGTTTTTCGTAAATATCCTTTTCATCTTCCATCCCCGCCGCTTCGGAAATTCGATCGGCATCATACAGAATAATGCCGTTATAGCGAATTTTCCCAACGCAAGTCTCCGAGCAGATCGTGGGCATCCCGGATTCGACCCGGGGATAACAGCCGATACATTTCTCCGATTTTCCCGATTCCCAGTTGAAATAAACCTTTTTATAGGGACATGCGCTGATGCAAAAACGCCAGCCACGGCAGCGATCCTGATCCACCAATACCAAACCCTCTTCTTCCCGCTTATAAATGGCTCCGGACGGGCAGGCGGCAACGCAGGCGGGGTTCAAGCAATGGTTGCAGATACGGGGAAGATAGAAGTGAAAGGTTTCCCTGAACCCCTTGTAAATGCGGGTATCGATCTCACGAAAGTTTGAATCGCGCGATCTTTGCTCGAAGGGTCCGCCTTGTTCATCCTCCCAGTTCGGCCCCCAGGTAACCTTATCCATGGTCCGCCCACTCACCTGGGAAACGGGCCGGGCGGTCGGCGCCGCTTCGGATTCCGGGGCGTTAACCAGGTGAGCATAATTGAAGGTGAACGGTTCGTAATAATCCTGGATTTCGGGTAGCGCCGGGTTGGCGAAAATCTGGATCAGTTCCGCCACACGGCCCCCCTGGCGCAGGCTGAGTTTGCCGTTTTTCTTGCGTATCCAGCCACCCGACCACTGGGCCTGGTCTTCCCAATTTTGGGGATAACCGATCCCCGGCTTGGTCTCGACATTGTTGAACCAGACATATTCGACACCCTTGCGGCTGGTCCAGGTGTTTTTGCAAGTCACCGAACAGGTATGACAGCCGATACATTTATCCAGGTTGAAAATCAGTGCGAACTGGGCGCGTACCTTCATGATTTTTCTCCTAGATTATCCGCCGTTTCCCGGCGAAATCTTCCCAAGGCGGATGGCTCCCGCTCAATGGCCTCCGTCAATGGGCCTTCCAACCAATCGACATTCTGGTCACTCAGGCGCCTTACCCGCACCATAGTGTCCCGCTGGCTACCCACCGGGCCATAATAGTTGAGCCCCCAGGATTGCTGGGCGTAGCCGCCGATCATGTGCGTCGGCTTGACCACCACCCGCGTGACGCTGTTCAGGATCCCGCCACGCCGGTGCGTGGTCGGTGAACCCGGCACATTGACGGTCTTCTCCTGGGCGTGATACATGAGGCAAACTCCCCGGGGGATTTTTTGGCTAACGACGGCTCTTACCACGGTCGCACCGTTGACGTTGATGATCTCCATCCAATCGTTGTCCCGAATTCCAGCCGCTTCCGCGTCGACCTCGGAAATCCAGGCATGGGGACCGCCCCGGGACAGGTTCAACATGCGCAGATTATCCTGATAGGTACTGTGAATCCCCCATTTTCCATGTGGGGTCAGAAACCGCAGCGTCAGTTCTCCCGCCCTTTTATGTTCCAACAAGGCATCCATGGTGAGCGGCGGCCGGAACAGTACCAGGCCCTCACCAAAGTCGAGCATCCATTCATGATCCTGGTAAAACTGGGCCCGCCCCGTCAACGTTCGGAAGGGAATGCGCTCATGCACATTGGTCATGGCGAAGTTATAGGTCACCTCCCCCTTGGGATCGATAATGCCACTGGCATTGGGAGCGGTAAGACAGCGGCGGGGTTGAGCCTTCAAGTCATGCAGCGTCATGTGTTCATCCCGCCGGCCTTCGACCAAGTGGGTCAGGGACAGCCCGGTATGGTGTTCTTCGATTTGCCAGGCCTTCATGGCCACTTCGCCATTGGTCTCCGGGGCCAGCGCCAGGATTGCATCGCAGACTTTCTCGTCACGATCGATCAGCGGCCGTTCTCCCGCCGCCGTGGTTCGAGTGCCGTTATGCGTGGCGAGCCAGGCGACCTCCGCCCTGGTATCCCAGTTGATGCCCTCGAAACCATTCCCCAATTTTTCCAGCAGCGGCCCGATGGTCTCGAACTTTTCGTCGATAAGCGCGTAGTCGCGTTCCACCAGCTTGACCTGGGGCGCGTTCTTGCCCGGCATGCAACGAACCTCGCCATGGCCCCAGTCCTTGACCCCCAGTGCCTGGCCCAGCTCGGAGGGGGTGTCATGCATCAACGGCGCGGCAACCAAATCGGTACGCTTACCGAGATGCTTGGCCGCCAGCTTGCTGAATTGGCGGGCGATGGTGCGATAGGCCTGCCAGTCGCTACGGCTGTCCCAGGCCGGGTCGATCGCCGCGGTCAGGGGATGGATGAAGGTGTGCATGTCGGTGGTATTCAGGTCGTCCTTCTCATACCAGGTCGCGGCCGGCAAAACGATGTCCGCCGTCGCCCCGGTGCTGTTCAGTCGAAAGTTGCAATCGACCATGAGATCCAGCTTGCCGACCGGTGCCTGCTCATGCCACTTGATTTCCCGCCCAACGGCTCCTTCCGTCCCTTCGGAAAGCACCGCATTCTGGGCACCCAGCAGATGCTTGAGGAAATACTCATGCCCCTTGGCGCTGGTGCCGATCAGATTGCCCCGCCAGACGAAAAGATTACGCGGCCAATTGACCGGGTCATCGATATCCTCGAAGGCCAGGCGTACATCGCCCTTCTCCAGGGCACCGGCCAGCCATTGAGCCACTTCGCCCTCGGTTTTCGCCCCCTCCTTCCTGGCCTGATCGGCAAGCTCCAGGGGGTTGCGGTTGAAATGCGGTGCGGTTGGCAACCAGCCCATGCGCGCGGCGGCCACGTTGTAGTCGGCAAAGCTGTGGCCCCGGTAATTTCCCCGCGCGGTCGGCGACAAGAGGGGATCCACCTGCATCCGTTCATAACGCCATTGATCCGTGTGCAGATACCAGAAAGAGGTTCCATTCATCTGCCGCGGCGGCCGACTCCAGTCCAGGGCCGCCATGATCGGAACAAACCCCGCCAGCGGCCGGAGCCGTTCCTGGCCGACGTAATGCGCCCACCCGCCGCCGACTTGCCCCACACAGCCACACAACTCCACTAGGCTGATAACGGCTCGATAACCCATGTCATCGTGGTACCAATGATTGGTACCTGCCCCCATGATGATCATGGACCGACCCTTGGTTTTGGCGGCATTATCGGCAAACTCCCGCGCCGTACGGATAACGTCGGCGGGCTTGATCCCGGTAATCGCCTCCTGCCAGGCCGGAGTATAGGGTGTATCGGTATCATCGAAGGATTTCGCCGTCCCCTCATCATTCAGACCGCGATCCACCCCGTAATGCGAGACCAGAAGATCGAACACCGTGCATACCCGGGCCTGCCCCCCCCCTTCCAGATCCACCAGCCGCGAAGGCACCTTGCGGATCACGGTTTTCGCCTCGCCGGTGGCAAAATGGGGAAACATCACCGGGGAGGTCTCATCCGTTTCATCCAATGCGGTTAACGATGGATCGATCTTCTCCCCCGTCACTGCGTCTTCCATCTTCAGGTTCCAGCGGCTTTTCGCATTGGCTGCGGAATGGTCTTCCCAACGGAACCCAATGGAACCGTTCGGACAGCGGAACGATTCGGTATGCGTGTCATAGACCACCGTTTTCCACTCGGCATTCTCACTCTGTCCCGCCTGTTGTGGAAGATCGCTGGCGCGCAGGAAACGATCCGCCACCCAGTTACCGTCGGCATCCTCGCGCAGCAGAACCTGCATCGGGAGATCGGTGTAATGCTTGGCATAATCGATAAAATAGGATTCTCTTCGGTCGATAAAAAACTCTTTCAGTACCACGTGGGTCATCGCCATGAACAGGGCGGCATCGGTTCCCGCCCGAACCGGCATCCACAGGTCGGCGAATTTCGTCAACGCCGAATAATCCGGGGCCACTGCCACCACCTTGGTTCCCCGGTAACGGGCTTCGGAATAAAAATGGCAATCGGGGCTGCGCGTGGTCGGCAGGTCGGTTCCGGCGACGATGATATAGCTGGCCTGGTACCAGGCGGCCGATTCGGGCACATCCGTCTGCTCGCCCCAGGTCTGGGGCGAGGAGGGCGGTAGATCGCAATACCAATCGTAAAAACTGAGCATCGTAGCGCCTATCAGCGACAGGTAGCGACTGCCCGAGGAGAAACTCACCATCGACATGGCCGGGATCGGCGAGAAACCGGCGATGCGGTCTGGACCGTATTTCTTGATCGTGTAGACATTCGCCGCGGCGATGATCTCGGTCGACTCCTCCCACGTAGTGCGGACAAAACCGCCCAGTCCGCGCACCGCCGTGTAATAGCGCCGCTTCTCGGGATCGGACTGGATACCGGTCCAGGCTTCCACCGGATCCTTGCCAGCGGCGCGCTCGGCGCGGTACAACTCCAGCAAGCGCCGCCGGATCATCGGATATTTGATCCGGTGCGGGCTATACAGATACCAGGAGAAACTGGCGCCGCGTTGACATCCTCGCGGCTCATGATCGGGCAACTCCGGCCCGTTGCGCGGATAATCCACCGCCTGGGTCTCGAACACGACCACCCCGTCCTTGACGTGGATTCTCCAACTGCAACTGCCGGTACAATTCACCCCGTGCGTGGAGCGGGCGATCTTATCGTGCCGCCAGCGGTTACGATAGGCTTCTTCCCAACGTCTGTCCTCGACGATCTTTTCACCGTGCCCCTCCGAAAACGGCTCATGGGGGCGCCTAAAGAACGTCAAACGATCCAGCAAGTAACTCATGAACCCTCTCCTCCAAAGCCGACCGTCCGAAATGCAAAGGCCTGATTGCAACCTGCACGTTTATGGCCTAATCCAATCGAGCTTATCTTTCCGCCCGGCACCAAAATGCACAAGTGCTTGGCCGCATGAAACCATCATGGGTTTCAGAGAAACATACCCCAAATGCGCCAAACGACACGTCCGCCGAGAAATATCAACAACCCGACCGCACCGCCGCGGACATGCTCCCCAAAATTGAAAATTAACGGTAGAATCCCTTAATCTACCGACGGTAATTAAATACCAAGGCATGAAACACAAGCTTTTCAAGAATTTTTATCCAGGGCTGGACCGCTATCCGATTGCGGGGCGAAATCATTCATCGAGGCCGCCGCCATGCTACCGGTGGGTGCCAAGGCCAAGATATTCCGCCTCCTTGGTGAGTCCCCCATCGGACCCCAGGCCGATACCCCATGAGGGGTAACATGAAATGGATCTGAAATCCCTTCGTGCGCGATTTTCCATCCTCTTCGGTGTCGCCCTCGCCCTAGTGCTTACCGGCCTCGGCGGAACCCTGGGACTGGCGGTTCTGAACCGCAGCTCGGCACCGGCCATCAATATCTCGGGCACCCTGCGCATGCAGATTTATCGCCTGGATGCCGCCATGCTGCATCCCCGAACCCCCGCCCGGCGACGAGCCGTACAAGCCCTGCTGACAAAAATGGAAAACACGCTCTACAGCCCGGTTATCCGTCACTCCGTGGCCAATGATTTCTCCGGGGATTCCAAGCGCAACTACCTGGCATTGCTGAACAGGTGGCATAAAAAGGGCAAACCCGGCGTACAAGGCTACCTGGATACGTCCGCCTGGAAACAGGCCTCGCGGCGCTTCGACGCTCAGGCAGCTCCGTTGATGTCGACGGCCAACGAATTAGTCCAGGCCCTGCAGTACAGCGCCACCGCACGCAACCGCCTGGTACTGTGGATCCTGGTTGCGGCCTTGCTGCTGCTGACCTCCGGGGCGCTGTTGTTCATCACCCTGTTACGCCGCCAGATTCTGACCCCACTGCAGCATCTGCTGTATGCCATAGCCGCAACCAAAGCGGGCCACATGACCACGATCAACGAGAGCGGCGCTTCGGAAATTCGGCTTTTGATTCAGCAATTCAACCGGATGATCTCCCTGTTATCCGCCCGTCACCGCCAACTGGAAGCGGAAGTCGAGGCCAGAACCCGAGACCTGACCCGTCAAAATCGCCTCTTGAACCTGCTGTATGGGGTCGAGCGAATCCTGTCAGACCGCGATAAACCCCGCATGACCAATTACCAGCAAACTCTGCAGTTGACGGAACGCATGCTTTGCCTCGAGCGGGTTATGTTGTGCCTGGCCAATGCCAAGCGAGATCATGCGGTGCCTACAACCCCGGGAGGAAGAGAGTCTCCCGGGTCGATACCACAGTTATGCAGCCCCAACGGATGCAAGCATTGCCTGGCCGAAACAGCAAACGTCGGACCAGAAAATGGAACATCGACATTCAACATCAAGGTTGGTGACCGCAACAACCAGCTGGGAATCCTGAAGGTACGCCTCCAGGCCGGTCAGAATTTAAATGAGTTCCAACGCACCACGCTGGAAACTCTTGCGGTTCGCCTGGGAGCGGATATCGCATCATCCCGCCGGGAGACGATAGCCCGGGAGCAAGAGCTACTGGAAGAGCGCATTGCCGTCGGTCGCGACCTGCACGATTCGCTTGCCCAAACCCTCGCCTATCTTCCCATCCAGACTTTACGGCTGCGCCGGGCCTTGACTCGTTCGACCGCCAAATCCGGCATAAAAGACCCCCGGCTTGCCCGGGATGCAATAAAGGAACTGGATCGCGCCATCACGACGGCAACCTATCAGATTCGTGAATTGATCACGGTATTCCGCATCTCTCCCGCCGATGATGATTTTTCAATCAGCCTGCAGCGGCTCTGTGATAAATTTGTTGCCAATGGGCTTGCCGTCAGCCTGATCAATGAAGTACCCGATGACATGTTGAACGCTAATGAACATGTACACCTGCTCCATATCGTCCATGAAGCATTGTCCAATGTGGCCCGGCATGCTGCGGCCGAACATGCCAAACTCTTTATCCGCCTGGATGCAAAAGGGGAGATTATTCTAAGTGCCGAGGATGACGGCTGCGGGTTTGATCCAGCCGAAATCCCGGGTGAGAACAGCCGCCATTTCGGCCTCGTCGTCATGAGAGAACGCGCCAGTACCCTTGGGGGAGGCCTGGTAATTGAAAATAATGAACCCCATGGTACCCGTGTATTGCTTCGCTTTCGACCTCGGGGGCACGCCACCAATACCCCCCCCTCACCTGCCGCCTCTTACGTATGAAATCTCCATATAAATTACTGATTGTCGATGATCATCCTCTCTTTCGCCGGGGCGTCCGCCAACTGGTGGAACTGGATCCCCGGTTATGCCTGATCGCCGAGACGGCAACAGCGGAAGAAGCCATACACTTCATCAAGACCAAGAACCCGGACCTGGTATTGCTGGATCTTTGCCTCGGCCCCGATGCGCATGGCCTGGATCTACTTAAAACAATCCGCGATCTCCGACCGGATCTTCCGGTTGTCATATTGACCGTATCGGATGCCGAGGATGACCTGCTTCAGGCCCTTCGGGAAGGAGCCGCCGGTTATCTGCTTAAGAACCAACCGCCAAAGGAGATCCTTGCCGGCATACACACGGCGTTGCACGGCCACCTCGAGATCTCCGGCCAACTACGCAGCGCACTCAGCGATGCGCTTACCCATGCACGCACGTCTCGACCCCCGGATTCAACCTCAGCGTCACTCTCACGCCGGGAAATGCAAATTGCTCATGCCGTCGCCAAGGGAGAATCCAATAAAAAAATTGCGCAACGCCTTGGAATCAGCGATCAAACAGTAAAGGTTCATATGAAACGAATCCTCAAACGCATGGGCATGAAAAATCGGGTGGAGCTGGCCGTATGGGTCCACCAAAACCGGCTTGAGAAGCCTGGCTAGTACTGAGCTTGGACGGCTATTTATCTGCCACCCTATGCAGCCGTTACCGGGATATTATTTAAGAAACCGGCTCGAATCCCCTTCCATGACAGGGAAGCGGATTCACCCCCGTCTCCGGTGCCGCGTCTGAGCCAAATGCACCAGCCACAGCAAGGCAACCAAAAGTGCGGCGAGACGATGGGCGGTAAACAAAATTCCTAAGGGGGCCGCCGCACCCAAACGCCACGCCGCCGCCAGCCATAAACCCAGTCCAACTGTAACCGTCGCCAGCGCCAGGAACCAACCATCGACCCGATCCGTCACCGTGGCCCGGGGCCCGAACATGCGCCTTACCTGGCGCCGCCCGTAGCGGGAAAGCCCCAGCCACAACCACTCGAGAGCCACCAGCACCGTCGCCGTCAGCCCACCGATCAGATGCGCGGCCAGCACCGGCGTCGAGAACCGTACGGCCAGCCAACCGCCCGTGACAAGCTGTGCCGTAACCGCCAGCACCACCCCCAGGAGGACAATCAGGGAAACCGGCCCGCGGGGGGTTGCCGCGGGCCGGGATGGTTCCTGTTTCAGCGTTTCATCGCCTCCCCGCCCGATGGCGGCACATCCTTCAGCCTAAAGAGCCTCGGGAAAAACGGCTTGATCTTAAACAGGAAGTCAAGCGACATCAGTACAACACCAGCCGAAAATACCACATCACCGGGGAACCGCAGCCATTGCCATAACAGTGTCGTGTCATAGAATTTGAGGCTGCGGGCATAGGCATAGCCGTGTTCGTACACCGCCTGCAACTGGGGCCAGCCGATGGGGAAGAAGTTGAGCGCAATCCATAACACCATTCCTCCGTTATAGAGCCAGAAGGCCCATATCCCGACCCGGTCACTCCAGCGATAGCGATCCCCGGCCGCATACCGCAGGCAAAAGTAAATCAATGCAATCGCCATGAGACCAAAGGCCCCGAAAAGTGCGGTATGGGCGTGGTTCAAGGTAAGGAAGGTACCGTGCTCATAGTAATTGACCAACGGCGCGTTGAGGGTGCCGCCGCCGAATACCCCGGCACCCAGGAAATTCCAGAATGCCGAACCGAAGATATACAGGAAGGCCAGGCGATAGGGGAAGGCCTCACCGCGTGTCTCGATGGCGCGGTACTGGTGCGAGGCCTCTACGATCAAGAGCAACAGCGGCATCACTTCGATGAAGGAGAAGACGCTGCCCACCGAGATCCACATGCCTGGCTCGCCCACCCAGTACATGTGATGCCCGATCCCGAGCATACCCCCGAGAAAGATCAGGATGACATCGAACAACGCCGTTCGCGTCGCCAGGGTTCGCGAAACCAGCCCCGTGGCCATCAGCAGATAGGCCATTATCATGGTGAAGAAGAACTCGAAAGACTGCTCCACCCAAAGATGCACCACCCACCAGCGCCAGAAGTCGGTAATGGTAAAGGAGTGGTTGATACCGGTAAGCGGAATCATCCCAAACCAGTACAGCAGGGCGATGTTAAGGGTACTTGCCCACAACAAGTGCTCCAACCCTACCCGCCCGGTCAAGAAGCGCCGCGCAGCATCCTTGAAATCGATCAGTCGCGGCCAGATCGCACGCCCCATCATCAAACTCCACAGGAACAGCCCGGCGAAGAAGCCGATCTGCCACAGGCGTCCGATTTCAATATAGGCCAACCCCTGGTTGCCGACCCAGAACCAGCCCCGCCGGATCCAACCCATGATGCCCAGATAGTTCCCGACCAGGGCGCCGGCCACCACCGCGAGCGTCACCCAGTACAGGGTGGCATTCATCCACCCCTGCCCGCGCCCTTCGCGCTTGGCGATCAGAGGCGCCAAGAACAGGCCGGAACCCAACCAGGCGAGGCCGATCCACACGATTGCCCCCTGCAGGTGAATGTCGCGAAGGAACTGAAACGGCACCAGGTAATCGATATCAATGCCATAGAAACTGGTTCGATCCGAATAGTAGTGAGCCATAAGCGCCCCGGCGGCGATCTGCACCAGGAATACCACCGCAACCGAGAGGAAAAACGGGGCAATGGCACGCTGGCCGGGAGTAAGCGGATTGAATTTATCGAGCATTACCTTGGGGGTGCCCGCATCCCGGTTGATCCAGTGTTCGAAGATGAAAACGACGACCCCGAACAAGGCGAAGGTGATCATAAACGAGATCCAGGTCCAGATGAACGTCCCCGGGGTGGGTACGTTTCCGACCAAGGGCTCATAAGGCCAATTATTGGTCCACGAAGCCGCAACATGCGGCCGCCGGGCCACGGTGGTAAACACTGAATAAAGGATAAAGTCGGCCGCCTGTTTCGCTCGCTGCGGATTCAGGCTGTAGGCCCGGGTATAGCCCCTTTTGAAATCATTGGTGAGAACAAAGTGAGATATTTCCGCCTGGATCTTGCGTATCGCCTGAGCAACCGGTGCGGAAACAACCAGGCGCTTGTCCCAAAGATGCAGCCCCCAAAGATCTTGTTGCATCTCGTTCCTGACCACCGCCTTGGGACCGACGCCCAGTTCGGCATAAGGTTTACCGTAACGGGGGATGGCGATAGCATCGGCCGTCAACCGCCCGAGTCGCACCAGATACTTGGCGGTCCAATCCTCGCCGAAGTAGGTTCCCATACCGAAAATACTGCCATAGTCACCCAGGTCCGCCTGCTGGAAGGCGCCCTTGCCGGCGACGATATCGCGCCCCGTAAACAGGATCGTACCGCCGGGCGCCACGATCTGTTCGGGTTGCGGCGGAGCATGGCGATAGGTAAAAAAGGTTCCATAGGCCAGTGCCCCCAACGTGGTCACACCGACGAAAAACAAAATCCACTTGAGCCAGGAACTCATCCGATCCGGTTCATCGGCACTGAAATGCATGGGTAGATCGATCATTTCGCAATTTCTCCCTTCAGCGGGCTTACAGATATCGGTATGATAAGAGTCGAAATCCAGGAATTCCTTGACGATGGTCAAGCTTTTGCACCCAGAGGCAATTCCAAGGGTGGCGGTTCATGAAAGATGGCGTATGCCCCCCATGAACGTGAAGCTGTGGTCACTGGAACGCAATGAGGTACTGTTTCATTGAGGATGAGCCGACTCGATGCGTTTTCCGCCGACTCGATGGATGCATCGAGCTCGTTCGTGCGGGAAGCCGGGGGCCGGAGTTGCTCCTCTCGTGGAACCAGAAGGAATTCTTGCCCAAAGGGTGGCCCTCATGTCGCCACCCCACTATCCGATAAGTGCGCTCGCCCTGTGTCCAACCCGAGTGGAGATAGTAAATCGACAGTAATTTCATAGCCATATCCTGAGCACCCCGAGCCGTTATGCCGTACCGTTCGACCCATTAACGCGACACCCGTTGTAAGGATTTTTGGAACGGATCACACTGGTTGGCATGGAAAATATCCGTTACCGCCTGGAAAGCACGGAGACAATCGCAGGCAAATCCACGATCAAATTTATCTGTCTTGACTCCGATCAAGGCAGGTGCGTCCTGCATATCGTTAATATAGGCCGGCATTGAATAAAAGGGGAACAATCGGTGCGGCCTCGATTTTTTTGGGTCTTGGGGTTTCGGCCCTTCTTTCTGCTTGCCGGCGCCGTGGCAGTGCTGGCCATGGGAGCCTGGATTCTGGCCTTGCGGGGAATCAGAACCGGAGCGGGCCCGGCCTGGCATGGCCATGAAATGATTTTCGGTTATGGCGGCGCGGTCATGGCTGGATTCATTCTCACGGCCGCCCGCAACTGGACCGGGCGGCCAACGGCGCAAGGGTTCAACCTGCTGCTGCTCGTCGCGCTCTGGCTTGCGGCCCGAATCGGGGCTGCTGTTGATCCACTCGCGGGTGCGATCGTGGGTGGCGTATTTTTCCTGGCCCTGGCCGGTTTTATCGCTCGCCCCATCTTCGGCGCACGGAGCCGGAGAAACTATGGCTTCCCCTTCATCCTGGTCGGCTTCGCCACACTGGATCTACTCTACGGCCTACTCCCCAGCGCCCGGGTAGCCATCCTACGCGCCGGAGTACATCTGCTTATCGTATTGGTCGCAGTCATGGGCGGGCGCATCGTGCCCCTGTTCACCCGCAGCGGAGCGCCGGGCTCGATAATTCGTCCCCGTGATCGGCGTGATGACTGGGCCCTGACGGCGCTGATAGTATTTGCCATCGTGGGTTCCGGCACTCCCGTCCCGGGCTCACTCGCCGGTGCAGTCGCCGCAATCGGCGCCGGCCTAAACCTCTGGCGCATGCGTGGCTGGGGTCTGCCCCAGGCCTGGCGCCGGCCGCTGCTCCTTGTCCTGCATCTCGGTTATGGCTTCATTCCCTTGGGCCTCGGGCTGGCGGCTGCCGCCGATTTCGGGGCTCCCCTGTCATTTACCGTGCCCCTGCATGCCTTGGCCGTCGGGGGGTTCGGGTTACTCTCGCTCGGCATGATGGCCCGGGTGACACGGGGCCATACGGGCCGCCCCCTTATAGCCGATCCGACGACCAGCCTTGCATTTGCATTATTGCTGGCTGCGGCGCTGGTTCGCGTATTCGGGCCACTCGCATTTCCCGCCGCCGGGCTAACCACCCTGACCCTGGCCGCAGCCCTGTGGATAGCGGCTTTCGGGCTGTTCCTGGCGGTCTATACCCATGCCCTGGCCACCCCGCGGCTCGATAACCGCCCCGGATGAATTCCATTCGGTTTCCTATCCCCTTCGCATATGCCGAATACCAGCATCCGAAGATTTGCAGGCCTTGCCGTTTTCTCTCGACCGGCAATACAATAAGAATTCCGAAGCGCATAATATTCGCGCTACCGCGTTACGGCTTCATCCCGAAATTCGATGTAAGCGAAGTAGCGCCGGTAGCCCTTATCCCTGGCTTCGCTGCGGATCAGAGCACCCCGCCCCGGTACGCGTTACCGTCACTCATCAGGTTTCTTGCGGGCGGGTTTCCGCCAACATGCCGAAATAAGCCCGGCGCACGGTATCATCGGACTTGAGGTCCATCGCCGATCCCTGTGCGACAATGCGCCCCCCCTCAAGGACATACCCATAATCGGCATGTTCCAGAAACAACACATTCTGTTCGGCGATCAACAGACTCAGTCCCTCCTCGTGCGCCAGCTCCAGGGTTTCCAGTACCTCTTTTACATACTTCGGAGACAACCCCGCGGAAGGTTCATCCATCGCCAGTACCTTGGGACGACTCATCAAGGTTTTGGCAACCCCCAGCATCTTACGCTGCCCGCCGGAGAGGGAGCCCGCAAGACTCCGACGCAATCGGGCCAGGTCGGGGAAAAGATCGAACATCTTGCGCATCCGCCCGCCGACTTCACCACGCGGTAGAAAATATCCGCCCATATACAGATTATCGACCACGCTGAGGTTAGGGAAGACGCCCAATTCGGACATAAAAGCCAAGCCTGCCCGTACCCGCCGTTCCGTTGGAACCCGGGTAAGATCTTCTCCATCGAGTCGAATACTTCCCGACCGTAGGGGCAAAATCCCCAGCAGCGTTCGCAGTAAAGTGGTTTTCCCGGCGCCATTCGGCCCCAGCAATACCACCGAGGAACCCTGCGGGACACCGAGGTCCACCCCCCATAGCACCTGTACGTTACCGTATCCGGACTCGATACCCTTGGCCTGCAGAATATCCGCCACCTCAGCCTCCAAGAAAAGCCTCCACAACACGCGGATCTTCCGCGGCCTCGTAAAGCTGCCCGCTGAATAGTTCTTTACCGGCATCCATAACCACGATCCGGTCGGTCACCCGATCAAGAAAATCCATCAAATGCTCTACCACCAGAAGCGCTATGCCTTGCGCGGCAAGCGCGCGCAATTGATCGGTCATCCGGGCCAACTCGTTTGGATTCAACCCCGCCCCGATTTCATCTACGAGCAACAGGCGTGGATCTGTCGCCAGGGCGCGGGCAAGATCCAAAAGTTTCTGCTGGCTGCTGTTCAACGAACCGGCGAGACGATCCTTGATCTGTGCCAATCCCGTTATTTCCAGAATATGGTCGGGATCCCGCTTTTTATTGCCCCCGTAAACAGATGCAACCGTCACATTTTCCATAACGCTCAAGCCAAGAAAGGGGCTGGGAACCTGGAAACTCCGGTTGATCCCCAGGCGCACACGACGGTAGGTCGGCAGCCGGTTTATCGTCTTGCCGGCAAAGCGGATCGCCCCTGAATCCAACCCGAACACCCCGGTAATCGCATTGATGCAAGTGGTTTTTCCCGATCCATTCGGGCCTGCCAATCCCAGGATTTCACCGGGAGCAATACAAAAGGAAATACCGTCGAGAGCCTTGAGGCCACCGAAGTGCTTATGCAGATCCTCAACCTCCAGTACCGGTTCAGTATCAGGGGACATCGATACCTCGCTTGCGCAACAGAGACGTCAGCCCGCTGGGTAAAAACAGAACCAGTAAAATAATCAGCAGGCCATATGTAAGTTGAAAGTATTGTGGCGTCGAGATGCCGATGTAATTGTAGGCACCGTACAATACCAAGGTTCCAACAAGCGGCCCCAATAAAGTTCCCGACCCACCGAACAGCACGAAGACTATCGCAAAGACCGTAATGGACAGGCTAAAGACGGTCTCCGGATAGAATACCGAAATATACCAGCCGAAGGCCGCACCGGAAACTCCGGCGATAAAGGCCGACAAAAGCCAGGCGATCGCCCGGGATCGCACCACGTTGACACCGGCCATCTCGGCGCTCACGGGATTCTCCCGTATCGCGCCAAGTGCCAGTCCGAAACGCGACCGACGCATCAACCCCGAAAGAATCAGTGCAAACACCAGGATCGCCAACATGGTCCAGTAGGCCGCATTCGGGTCATACACCTGCGGCAGACTGATACCGTAAGGACCCTGGGTAACACTTGCCAGATGCGGGTTGGCGATAATGTAATACAGCGCTTCGGCCGCGGCCAAGTTGGCGATCGAGAAATACGCGCCGGAGAGGCGAAACAGCGGAATCAGCAACATTCCGACCAATACCGCCGCCAGCCCCCCCAACAACACGGCCGGAAACGGTGACCAGTGTAAATAGATGATCACCAATGCGCTACCGTAAGCGCCGGCGCCGAAGAACCCCACGTAGCCGAAGGGCAAATAGCCTGTGTAACCATAGATGATATTCAGACCCTGGGCAAGCGCCATGTACATCATCATGTTGAACAGCAGGAACTGATTGTTATAGCCATAAGGGATAAAGACATAGGCCAGTACGGTGATTGCCACAACCACCGCAGTTCCACGCCACCCCTTAGGCACTTCTCACCGCCCGTTCGAGCAACCCGGTCGGTCTGACCAGCAAAATGAGAATCAGCAACACATAGGGTAGTAATTCGGACCATGAGGCCAGGTAGGTCTGCATCAGCATCAGGGCCTCCCCGTAGATCAGGCCGCCCAGCAAGGTGCCGATAGGATTACCCAGGGACCCGATCACGATGATGGCAAAGGAGATCACCGTAATGCCGATCCCCATCGACGGCTCGATCGCCCCGATCATGAAGGGACTGAAAATCCCGGCGAGAGCAGCGGCGGCAATGCCGATGCCAAAGGCCAGTGCCGAAATCCGGTTGACCGAAATCCCGGTGGCCGCGGCTTCCGAACGTTCCGCCATAATTGCCCGCGTCGCCCTTCCGGGTCGGCTGTGATAAAGATAAGCATAGATCAAGCCAATGCCTGCAAGCCCAACCGCGGCGCTGACGATCCACGAAACCGGAAAGACCTGACCGGCGATATTTATAGGTGCCCCACCAAATACGGAAGCCGGTATCGAGCGCTGATTGTTGCTGAACACAAATACGGCAGCCGCCTCGATCACTTGCGACAGGCCGAAGAATAAAATAAAAGACAGCATCTCGGGGTCACCGGATTTTTGCAACCGCGGCACCAGCAGGTAATACAGTGGTAGCCCGATCAGAAGAAAAACCACCAGCTCTATCGGGATCGCCCACAGGGGATTCCAGCCAAGCAGATGATAGAGGTAAAACGCCCCATAGGCACCCAACATGAGAAAATCCCCGTGCGCCAGATTGATGATCCGCATGACTCCGAAAATCAGATTGAGGCCGACCCCTACCAGGGCGAAGTACAACCCATAGAAGAGGCCGGCCAGCAGTGCGTATTCGAGTAGATTCATTTATTGCGTGGCGCCGGGTACACGGCCTTGGCAACGGCGCTTTCGCTCGGGAAGACAGCCTTCAGCGCCACCCCGGTCTTGGTGGGAAGCACCTGCCCCACGGGAAGAAACTCCCCGACCTGGGCCCCATAGCGATTCACTTTGAACAACCCGTCCAGAGTGAATATCTTCCCTGAGAATTTATCAATCGCATCGCGTATCGACTCCTGCGTAAACTTGGGCGCAGTGGCCAGAGCCTTCTGGATGATAAGCCCGGTATTAAATCCGGCAACGGTCGAGAGATCAACGTTTTTCCCGCCCGCCTTGGCATAAGCCGCTTTAAACTCATTCAGGGTAGGCCCGTAGGTCACTTCGCGATTATAGCGAATAATCGGAGGGGCCACGTAAGAATAGATGTAGCGCAGCGCCTTGTTGCCGACCGCCTTGCGAACCACCTCGAAATGCAAGGCGGGGTTGGGAATAAAGACCATGGGGAAATACAGGCCGGAATTGGCATAATCCTGAACGAATGCGATATCGTTATCGCTGTAGCCGAATTCCGCCACCGCCTCCGGCTTGTACTCGGCGATGCTATGCAAAATAGTGGAGTAACTGGTGGTACTGTCGGGAACGGAATGAAAATATACCACGTCCACACCATCCTGTTTTAGCGTCTGATTCAGGGTCTTTGCCTGGGATCCCGACCAATCATTGGCGGCATAAAGGATGGCAACACGGCGGATACCCTTGGAGTGCATGAATTTTGCCAGAACCTTGGGCCACTGCGATGAAGTCGGCAATCCGGTCAGGACGATGTAACGATTGCGATTTTCGGGTCGGAAAAACTTGCCTGAAGTGCCGGTTTCGTCAAACAGCACGATCCGATGCTCCTGCGCCAGCGGCACGGCCACCGAGGTCAATACCGACCCATAGTCGGCAACCAGGGTGTGCACCCGATCCTGGGTGATGAGCCGATTGTACAGACTCGCCGCCAGCATCGTCGAGCTTTGGTCATTGTAGGCAATCAGCTTGACCGGAATACGCTTGCCAAACGCCTTGACATAGACCCCGCCCTTGGCATTGATCTGCCGTACCCAGAACTTCAACCCATCGTACTGGCGGGTGGATGCCTGGGAAAAATAGCCGGAGCTGGCATAAAGGGTGCCGATCTTAATGACACTCGGGCTCGCCCAGGCGCCTAATGATACGGCGGTTGCCACCGCAGCAAGAACCACGCGAAGTACAAGTTTACGTAACATGGTAACTTCTCCTGTGAATAAAAACATACTTAAAGATACGCCTATTAAGATACGTCAATTTCAGTCAAGAATAGCTTTACCCGCGGCCGGAACCCCACCGAGGAGCGGGGTAGAGTGGTTTGGCCGTCGCCACTTTGGCCGGGTAAACCACCTTGAGCACCAGTTTTTCCTGGCTCATAAAAAACTGCCCCAGGGGGATAGGTTCACCAATCTGGTTGCCGCGAGAATCGACCTTGAACAGCCCATCCAGTGTGAACAAGCGCCCGGATACGGCTCGAATTGCAGTGCGCAGGGCCACACTGTCGTAGCGCTTCGCGGTTTCAAGCGCTTTCTGGATGATCAGGCCCGAGTTATAACCAGCAATGACCGACAGGCCCAGCGGAACATTCCCATGCTTGCGATTCCAGGGTTCGAAGGCCTGCTTGAAGGCCGCCAATCCCAGACCATAGTTCACCTTGTTGTACGCAAGACTGGGGGGTGTTACATAGGTAAAGGTACCACCAAGCGCTTGCGCCCCGACTGCCTTGAGGAACAGGGGGACCCTCAAACCCGGATTGATGGTGAACACCATGGCAAAGTGCATACCACCGGCACTTAAATCCTGCAGCAGGGCAATGTCGTTATTGTTATAGCCCAGCTCGATGAGCGCCTGAGCTCGGCGGGCAACGGCCTGATGCAGCAACAAGGTATAGCTGCTCGTCGAGTTCGCCACGGCGTGATTGTACACCGGGTGAATCCCGGCGGCCTCGATGCGGGACACCAGGGTTTGATCTTGCGATTCGGTAAAGTCGTTGGCACTGTAGATAATCGCCACACGCCCTATCTTATGCGCGATCAGAAAATCAGCCAGTACCGTGGGCCATATGCCCGAGCTTGGTAAACCGGTCAAAATCAGGAAGCGATTATTGCCACGGAAAAATTTTGCCGAGGTGCCCGTGGGATCGATCAAAAGGATCTGGCGTTCCTCCGCCAGGGGGATCGCGACCGAGGTCAATACCGAGCCGAAGTCGGCCACCAGGATGCGCACCCGATCACGGGTAATGAGCTGAGTATAAAGCGAACCCGCAAGACCCGTCTGGCTCTGATCATTGTAGGCAATCAACTTGACCGGGATCCGCCGGCCATAGGCCTTGACAAAAACTCCGCCCCGGGCATTGACCCGGCGCACCCAAAACCGCAGGCCCTGGTATTGAGGAATGGATGAGCTGGCAAACGCACCCGAGCCGGCATACAAGGTACCGATCCGGATCTCATGCGGCGCGCTCGACTCGGCTGCCGCGATTGTCGGAATAAACAAAAACAGCGAAAGCAGTACCACCCGTTTTAACACTTTGCCACCCCCCAATTTACAATGACCCCGATTAGGGCAAAATCCTCTCTCCCCCCGGCTATACGGGGGGGGGGGGGGGGCCCCCCTGGTTTTAATGAGTGGGACGAGGCGCGGGGTAACGCGCCTCCGCGGTCTTTACTTTCAGTGGATAGACCACCTCCATACGCAGTTTCCCATTGACCCGCTGCAACTGCCCCACCGGTAGGGTTTCGCCGATTTGCGCGCCCTCGGTATTCACCTTGAACAGACCGTTAAGCGTCTTGATTCGCCCGGAGAATTTACCGATGGCGCGACGCATGGCGAGCGGCTTCAGGCTCGCGGATGTCTCCAGCGTTTTCTGGATAATCAGCCCCGCGTTATAGCCGGCAATCGTCAGGAAGTTTACCTCCCGGCGAGTGTCACGAGTATAGCTGGAAATAAAATCAGCAAGCGTCGGACCATAATTGATCCGCCGGTGCTTCAACAACGGTGGTGTGGGATAGGTGTAGGTCCAAGTGAGCACCTTATCGCCTACATTCTTTTTCATCAGGCTCAACAGTTGCCCCGGGAAAACCGTAAACACCAGATTGAAATGCACCCCGCTCGCCTTCAGATCCTGCAAAAAGGCGATGTCGTTGTTGGGGTAGCCCAATTCGATGACCGCCTCGGCCCGCCGCGCCGCAATACCATGAATCAACACCGCATAGCTGGAGGTATTGGAGGGCACTCCATGGTCATAGACCGGTGTGATACCGGCCGCCTTCAGCTTGCGCCGTAAGGTCTTTGCCTGGGAATCATCAAAGTCATTGGTACTATAAAGCAGCGCGATCCGGCGGATTTTCCGGTGTATCAGAAAATTGGCTAACGTCGTCGGCCAGATGCCCGAGGTCGGCAGGCTGGTGAGCACGATATAGGGATTACCCGGCGTGAAGAACCGCGCCGAAGTTCCGGTCACATCGAACAGCAGCGTACGGTGTACCCGCGCCAGCGGCACCGCGACCGAGGTCAGCACCGAGCCGAAGTCGGCTACCAGCATATTGACCTTGTCACGGGTGAGCAGCTGACTGTAGAGCGTCCCGGCAAGGCTGGTCTTGCTCTGGTTGTCATAGGCGATCAGCTTGATCGGGATACGCTTGCCATAGGCCTTGACGAGCACGCCCCCCGATTTATTAACCTGGTTCACCCAAAACTGAAGGCCGTGATATTGGGGCAAGGAGGAGCTGGCAAACGGGCCGGAGCTGGCATATAGCGCCCCGATACGAATTGCTCCCGGCGCCTTGGCTGGTGTGCCCAAGGCAAGTGCCGGAATAAAAAGCACTAGCAAAAATGAGGCAATATGTTTCATCATGTCATCTCCTTGATCAGTACCCGATTCATGGATAGAGACTCGAAATAGCCCGCCTTCCCGGTTGCCGCCGGCATGGGATTCACCCCCACCCTTGGCAATTTTCCATCTCCAGGCGGCAACCATTTTCGCAAGATCGCATCAGCCAGAATGGTTCTATGATCGATATTTTCTCATCCCCTTCCGAACTCATCGCACGCATCGAATAAAACCGAAAAATTTCCATCTGATAATCGGTATCGTACAAATGCGCCGGCCCCTCATCTCCGGGGACCGGCACAAACCGCATAATACCGGGGCCGAATCAGAACCGGTAAATCGCCGATAAAGTCAGCTGGTTGGCGATGATCGTAGAGTCCACGCCGGCGTTGGTGTAATCCTGGATGTTATGCATCCATTCCAGCGCCACCCCATAGGTTCCAAGATCATAAGCAAGCGTGGTCGTAAAGGCTTTGCCGGTCAGGTAATGCCCACCCCAGGCGCGGACATCGGAGGCCGTCGGGTCGTTATAGTAATATCCGGCATAGATTCCCCAGTGCGGCCGGAAATGGTAACCCGCCTGCACCCAGCCGCCGTGGAACTTGATCGCGCCGGACTGGATGAAATCGAACAGGTTATTGGCCATGCCCTGACCATACTGAACATTACCCTTGACCACGAACTTGCCCGGAGCATAGGCCCCGCCGGCCTCGACTATGTAGGAAGCGTAGGAACGCTCGGGCGGATTTCCCGCGGGGAAGATGCCGAAGGGACCGCCCAGGTTGATCCGCTCGTATTGTCCCACGACAAAGGCCGACCACGACGCACCACCCGCCGTCTTGCTGCGGTATATCAGCCGGGCCTCCCACTGTGGGCGAAACCCGGTATTGCCCGCCGTTTCATAGTTGGTCGTTGCCCCGGGACCGCCATAACTACCCTGCTGGATCTGCCCGGTGACGGACCAGGTCGCGGAGCCCGTATGGTAGTTCCGTGTCACCGCGACCCCGGGATACCACCAGACTCCATTGGCCCAAAAGAACCCGTTCGGTTCGGGCATATGCGCCAGGGAGTACGGGAACTGGACCCCCACCAGGGAAAGCGCCTGGCCGATCTTAATCGCTGTATCGCCCTTGGAAAGGGTGATGAACATCTGGCGCAGACGCGGGTTCTGCTGCTGCCCGCTGACTATGCCCGAGCCATTGAATCCCCCCTCGAAGTCACTCGAAACAAAGCCTCCGGCCATCCAGCCATCCGCCAACGGGTGCGAAAAGCTCACCATGACACGGGTGTTTCGCACGTCACCCCCGGTGATCGTCTGGGCACTCTTGGCATTCGGTTCGGTCGGTGATACCGCCGCGGGGAAAGTTCCAAATACCCCGTTCGCCGGCGCATACGGTTGATCCTGCGCGAACCCGACCACGCTCAGAAAACCATTCACCGTCAAGCTGCCACCGCCGCCGATGCGTATCGCCAAGTTGTGTTTTGCCGGCGGCGCGATCACGTGTCGGGGCAGCTTGTGCCCGGAAAGAACCGCAACATCGTGGCTGAGCGGCGCTGCGGCGGCTTTCGCCGCCGTGCCCGCCATGGCGGCCAGCGGCAGCCCCGCCAACGCGACCGCGGAGACGAGTCCTCCCAAAAACTTGAGCTTATCTGACTTCATAATTACCTCCTCGTAGGAATTCCTGAAAACCGGAACATCAATCCTGAACCAATGACCGGATGGTTTCGACAATTTCCGGGTTTGCCAGCGTGGCCACATCGCCCGGATCTTTGCTCGCGGAAAGTGCGGATAGCACCCGTCGCATGATTTTCCCCGAGCGAGTCTTGGGCATGTCGGGCACAATCCAGATGCGGCGGGGACGGGCGATCGGGCCAATATCCTGAATGATGGCGGCCTCGACCTTCTGCGCAATCCGCTCATCGGCCTCGATGCCGGGGTGCAGCGCGACATAAACCTCGGGCAATACCCCCTTGACCTCATCCGGCACCGGCACCACCGCGGCCTCGGCCACCTCCGCTACGGTAAGACAGGCCGATTCCAACTCCTTGGTCCCCAGTCGATGTCCCGCCACATTGATCACATCGTCCAGACGCCCCAAAATGCGGTAGTATCCATCGGCCGCCTGCACCGCGCCATCGGCCGCGAAATAGGGCCAGCCACGCCAACCCTTGCTCTTGGGGTCGATATAGCGCGAGTAATAGACATTTACGAAACGCTCGTCGTCTCCCCAAATGGTCAACATCCGCCCCGGCCAGGGATTGCGGATGCAGATATTCCCGGCGATGCCACTGCCCGGAGGAATCTCTTTTCCGCTTTCATCGTAGATAACAGGATAGATCCCAGGAGCTCCAGGCCCCGCTGAACCGGGCTTCATCGGGTGGATACCAGGCACAGTAGTACACAGAAAGCCGCCGTTTTCGGTTTGCCACCAAGTATCGACGATAACCGCCTCGCGCTTGCCTACCACCTCCCAGTACCAGCGCCATACCTCCGGCTCGATGGGTTCACCAACCGTGGTCATATGCTTGAAGTGATAGTCATACTTGGCCGGCCCCTCGGAACCCGCACGCCGCAGCCCCCGTATCGCCGTTGGCGAGGTGTGGAAGATATTCACACCCAGTGCTTCCGCAATCCGCCAGGGACGTTCGGCATCCGGTACGTTCGGCGCCCCCTCGTACAAAACCGAGGATGCCCCCAGGGCGAGAGGACCATAAACGATATAGGAATGTCCGGTGATCCAGCCGATATCCGCCATGCACCAGTACACATCTTCGGGGTGAATGTCCTGGATATACTTGGAGGTTCCGGCAACATAGGCCATGTACCCCCCGGTACAGTGCTGAGCCCCCTTTGGCTTGCCGGTCGTACCCGAACTGTACATGATAAAAAGCGTGTCGTTCGCATCCATAACCTCGGGCTCGACCTGTTGCCGCCGGTAGTCCTTGAGAACCTCGTCGGCAAAGAAGTCACGTCCCTCGACCATGGGTGTCGCGCTGCCATACTTACCCGGATAGCGCCGCCACACCAGCACCTTGTCGACCTTGGCACCTCGCTCCGCGGCGGCCTTGATCGCAATATCGGCCTTTTGCTTATGATCATTCAGCTTCCCGCCGCGGTTGTACGCATCCATTGTGATCAGGACTCGGCTGGCGGAATCCACGATCCGATCGGCACAGGCCTTACCGCTGAAGCCGCCGAAAACCTCGGAATGAATCACGCCCAGGCGGGCACAGGCGAGCATCGTGATCGGTAACTCCATCGTCATGGGTAAATGCAGTGTCACGCAATCACCCCGCTTCAGCCCGCAGAAGTCGCGCAGCATGGCGGCCACCTCGTTGACGCGACGATACAGCATCTGGTAGGTCCACGCCTCGATCGGTTCGCCCTCCGGCTCGGGCACAAAGTAAAATGCCGTCTTATTACGCTGTTTCTCCAGATGCCGATCCACACAGTTGTAGCAGGCATTGAGCTTTCCGCCGACAAACCATTTGAAGAAAGGCGGATTCGAGTCATCCAGTGTGGTATGCCAATACTGGAACCAATCCAGCAATTCCGCATAATCGTTGTAGCATTCCGGAAAATGCTTCTCCGAGAATCGCTCCAGGACGGCGGGGTCGGTCATGTAGGCCTGGCCGATAAACCGTGTCGGCGGATACAGCTTCTCCTCTTCACGCCAATGAACGGCGATCGTTTTACTTCCCTTCATGTTGTCAGCTTGAGTCATGGCGACCTCCTTTGCTGCTTGAGTAAACCCCCGCCAGGATCACCTGGCGGGGACTCTCCGATTGGCTTGCTTGTTGCTTCCTGCTCAGCCGATCCGCTCAGGCCGTGGAATAGGGCCCAACCGGAAGCACGGTTTTACCCGCGGTTTCATTGGTGACTATGGCAAAGCTGGTGTAGCAGGCGAGCAGGCCGCAGATCAATCCGATCCAGCCACCGATCAGCGTCAATACCCGCACATGGAACAAATCTCCTAATCCCAGCAGGTAGAAGGTGATCCACAGGGTCAAGAAGACCAACTGCAGAGCCATGGTGGTACGAAAGGTGCTGACCCACATATACATCGTGAACACACCCCAGGCAAGCAGAGTCACAGCGATCGTGCTGCCCGCCGTCTTCAAGTCCACAACCCCGGTATGTCCAAAAATCAGGAGCAGCGCGAACCACCACCAGAACGCGCCGTAACTGGAAAACGCGACGGTGCCGAAGGTGTTTCCGTTTTTAAACTCAAACATCCCGGCCAAAAGTTGAATGGTACCGCCAAATGCAATGGCCAAGGGAATGACAACACTGGTTCCGCCCCCCGGGAGCACCCCGGCATTGATCAGACTCAACAGTACCGTCGTCATTCCAAACCCGATCAATCCCAGCGCCGCGGGATTGGCCACTGCACGTGTTTCATCAGCCATATCTGAACCCTCCGTTCATAAAGACCAACTAAAGTGTCATTTAAATGTACGCCGGTTTTTTTGGAAATGCAAACTTCGCCACAAATGCCACAGGGAAAGGAATTTTCAAGGCCTATCAAGTAATTAGCAATTGTTCTTATTTGCACTAATTATCAACTTCTAATAGAGCACTTTCCATGCCATAAACTTCCAGCACCAAAACCGGGTATTACGTATTTCGTGATTCAAGTCTTCGGTTTTGTCGTGTTGCCCGGCCGGTTCCTGCAAAAACCCGCAAATTGATCAGGGGGCATCCTGCCCATTCGCGCCACCATGGCAAAGTCCACCCGGGGTGTGGATCACGGGACCGAAGCAGGTATAGCGCTTGCGGAGGGAATGGCGCGGATTCCCGCCCGGGTCACAAGCCTGTCACGCCCCCTCGGTGGCCGCGCCGAGCCAGCGATTGATTTTGACCGCGAGCGCTCCCGGAGCTTCCAGCGGCAGGTAGTGCGCGGCCCCCGGAACCGACTCGACCGTCAGGTGCAGGCAGAGCGGACTCAAGGCGGAACGGATCAACTCCGCACCGATCGCGGCATCTTCCTCCCCGCACAGCGCCAGCACCGGCACCGCCAGGCCTCGTACCGCGGCGGAAAGATCCCGGCTCACGAAAGACTCGAGATAGCCGGCGGCCGCCTCGCGGCTCATGGCCGAGCGGGCCCGCGCCGCCTCGCGCTCAGCCCAGTCCCGTGGGTAGCGCCTCCGGGTAAGCACCCCAATCAGACTTGCCAAGGCCGCATCCTTTTCGAGTGCCGCGCGGTACAGCTCCCAGGCCTTGGCGTCAAAAGCCAGGCCCTGCGGCGGCACCGGCGCCACCGCCACCACCGACTCCACCCGCTCGGGAATCTCGGCGGCAAGTGCCAGGGCGATCTTGCCGCCCATCGAATGCCCGATCACGACCGCCCGTTCGACGCCCGAGATATCCAGCAGCTCCACCAGATCCCGCACTGCGGTCGGCCCATCCCAGGGTCCGGGGGCAAACCGCATCCGCCCGGCACCACGCAACTGCGGCAGAAGCACAGAGCGCTCGCCGGGATCCAGCAGCGGCACCAGCGAACTCCACACCGAGGCATCCGCATACCAGCCGTGGATCAGGATGACTGCGGTAGCAGCAGTTCCCTCGCGCAGGCAGGATAAGCGCACCGTATGAACCTTCTAGGATTCCGCCGGGCTTGGAAACAAGCCGCTACAGCAGCGGGATGGCAGCCAAAACAGCTCCAATTTCTCGCTCTGCATGAGCCTGCCACGTGCCGTAAAATTAATAATATCCTGTTTCACTTTTCTTGCTACGATCGCCTAAACCCGACAGTCCCCTAGCCGGTGCCGCCGACGGTCAGGCGATCCACCTTCACCGTCGGCAATCCAACGCCTACGGGCACACTCTGCCCATCCTTGCCGCACACCCCCACCCCCTCGTCGAAGGCGAGATCGTTACCGACCAGGGAAACCTCCTTGAGTACCTCGGGTCCATTGCCAATCAGGGTGGCGCCGCGCACCGGCCGGGTTACCTTGCCCTTTTCGATCAGATAAGCCTCGCTGGCCGAGAACACGAATTTTCCAGAGGTAATGTCCACTTGCCCCCCGGCAAAATTCACGGCATACAGCCCGCGTTCCACGGAAGCGATAATCTCCCCGGGCACATGAGGCCCGGGCAGTAGGTAGGTGTTGGTCATTCGCGGTATGGGGCGATGGGCGAATGACTCGCGCCGACCGTTGCCGGTGGACTCGACGCCGGCAAGGCGTGCGTTGAGCCGATCATACAGGAACCCCTTGAGGATGCCATTTTCGATCAACACATTACGGCGGGTCGGCAGGCCTTCGTCATCCACCGCAAGCGAGCCTCGCCGCTGCGCCAGGGTACCATCATCGACCACGGTGCACAACTCACTGGCCACCCGCTCGCCGACCCTCCCGGTAAAGGCCGAAGTGCCCTTGCGGATGAAATCCCCCTCGAGGCCGTGCCCTACCGCTTCATGAAGCAGCACTCCGGGCCAACCCGGGCCCAGCACCACCGGCATCACTCCGGCGGGTGCCGGCGCCGCGGTAAGCGCCACGAGCGCCTGGCGGACGGCTTCGCGGGCAAACCCGAGTGCCCGCTCCCCGCGCATAAACCAATCATACCCAAAGCGACCGCCACCGCCGGAAAACCCCCGTTCATGGCGCCCACCTTGTTCGACGATGACGCTGACATTGAGTTGCACCAGGGGCCGCACATCGGCGCTGAGCGTGCCGGTGCTGGTCGCAACCAGAACCACCTCATGCACGCCCACAAGACTCGCCACCACCCGCCGCACCCGAGGATCCTGCGCCCGGGCCTCACGGTCCACGGCCTCGAGCAGGGCCACCTTGGCCTTGGCGTCCAACGTGGCGATCGGATCGAGTGGCTCGTAAAGCCGCGCCGGGGTAGGCGCCGACCAGGCCCGAATCCGGGCCGCCCCGCCGTGGCGGGCAATCGCGCGGGCCGCATCCGAGGCGGTCTCGAGAGCGGACATCATGACCTCGTCGGAATAGGCAAAGCCGGTGCGTTCCCCCGCGGTCGCCCGAACTCCGACACCTCGCTCGGTGCCGACACCAGCATCACGTACAACACCATCCTCGAGACTCCAGTGTTCCTCCCGGGACAACTGGAAGTACAGATCAGCATAGTCCACATGGTGCGTGAGCAGGCGCGAAAATATGCGCTGCAGCCCGGACTCATCGATTCCGCCCGGTGCCAGCAAGGTTTCACGGGCCAGCGCCAAATTGGCGGTTGAATCATTCATTTTGATCTCCATCCGTTCGCGGCCGGTATAGCGTATTCCCCCGGTCCTCGGCATATATTAAGGCCTCGGGAACCGCTGGCGTTTTGAAGATCAAATCACAATATGGTTCCGGGGAGCCCCGCCCGGAACCCGGCTCACGGTGTGGGGGCGATCCCCGGCGGCAACAGGAGAATACGCACCCGATCCAGCTTTATCGCCCCCGTGCGCAAAACTATGCGCGAACCGGGAACCCCGAGCGATACCAGCCAGCCCTCGATTTGGACGGCCCAGAAAACGCCGCCTTCCCCACCGTTGTGCATCACCTCCAGCCGCGCCTTCGGTGTGCTGTCAAGGGCCTGTACCGCAGCCCTGAGCGGCTTCATATCCAGGATGCGTTCCCCGGTTTTAGGGCCACTCCATTCACCGAGGGTCAGGATCCAGCTCGGTGTCCCGGGTGCCGCAGAAGCCGGTATGGCGAGCAGGGCCAGCAACAGCAGCAAGCGCTTCACCGTCCGGCTCCTCCGCCAGAGCCCGGCAAAGGAGTCCCGACCGTCCGCACCCCGGGCGGAGGCGTCGCACCGCGCGGCCTGACGACGGGTTTGGCAATGGGTCCCTGGATCGTGTAATGCATCATGGTGGCCCGGGCAATGGGATTACCGAGCATCTTGGTCAATGCATAAATGGCCGCACCAACCCCCAGCCCTCCAAAGATGGCCGCAACCACCGGTAACGAACCCGTGTAATCCGGCACAATCGCGGCCTGCTGGTGCATAATCTGGTTGACTAGGTCGATCGATCCGGTAAGCTTGATCCAAGCAATCGAGCTATCGATGATCATGCCCCGGGTCGTCGCCTGGCCCCGGCTCAAGGTATAGTTGCCGTAAATCCGGCTGTAGGGGAATCCCTTATTGAAAATATTATGGAAATTCAGGGTGAGATAACGCGGAAGATTGACCAGATTGAGCAATGACAGTACCCGTCCGACGCCGGGTCGGACTTGGGTGATTGAGCCATTGCGCAGGTCCGTACTCACCTCGCCGACGAGGCTGCGCCAAAATTCGTCGCTGCGGATATTTGCGTGCCAGGCAATCGCGGTGCTGATCGCACCATGGCCGGTGATCACCGGCCCCGGACCGACGGATTCAAGGAGGTATCCCAAATGATGAATATCGGCCGTGAGATTCACTGCCCCCTCGGGAGGACCTAGCGGCGGCGCCAACCACACCGCCGAGCCATTGAGGGAAAGCAACCCGCCACCAATCCGAACGGGTCGGAACAGAACACCTCGCGACACCCGCCGGGCCCGCAAAAATATATTGTCCAGCGTACCGTGGGCCAGGATGAGCCGTTTGATACGAAGATCGAACGGGGGGATTGACAGGGGGCTCAATCCGCCCCGAGCCGGGCGAAGCCGGGTAGCGGATGCATTCGCGGCCGCCGGCAGCGGATGGAACGGCAATGCCCGTACGGTGCCGGAAACCGGGCTCGATACCGCCTTGGGTACCATGGCCGCACCCGGGGTGGGGATCACGGGACGAGCCCGGGGGGGAATTCGCAGACTTTGAATCGATGCTACGATCGGGTTCCTATTGCTTGGCCGGCTGGGAACCGTGACCGTTCCATCGAGATCCGGGCCAGTGAATTTGAGCAGCGCATTTTTAGCACCAATTTTTCCCCGAATCCCGAGTCTCGTAAAATGCCGTCCAAACCCATCGACCCCCCCAAAATAGAGATTGACCGCTACCGGCCCGATGCAGATCGGCCTGCCGCCGGCCCGGGCAGAGGGCAGATGTGACAGCCAGGCGCCAAGATCCAGTTTCGTCCATCCGCCACCGAGGCGGATACCTTGCCGCGGAACCCGGCACGCCCCCGGCCCGAGAACCAGTCCGGCCGAGCCGAGGTGAAAAGTCATTGACTCGGTAACGGAAAAATCGGTACAGGCCGAAGCCACCTTGCCGTAATGCAGTTCGAATCGATATCCTCCCGCGCCGGGTACCAAGGTTGCCTTCAAGGGCATCGCCCTCGTCGCCGGCTTGCCCACCGGGGACGGAAGATGCACCGCAAGCCCTTCCAGGGTAGAGCCTACGTCGATCCGGAACGCTCGGAAACCGGCGCCCAGGGGTATCCAAATTCGGGCAGTCAACGGCAGTACCCCGCTTACATAGGGTGACAGGTTCCGTCGCAATTCCCCGGGAAATCCCGTCATCGGGAAGCGCCCGCGAGCGGTAACCTTGATTATCTTTCCCGCCGCCTCGGGGGTAAACCGAAGGCTGATCGCTCCACCAAGCAAGCGCCCATTCAGCAGGCCACCCACCGGGCCATTCTGGCTGTAATTCACCGTCCCATTCAAGTTTTTCAGGCCCAACGGGAAGCCCGGGTAACTCGCATCCACCCCGGCAAGTGTCAGCGATCCCCGGAGCCTGAATCGCGCCGGATGCAGGATCGGCAATTCCAGCCGCAGCCGGGTTCGGGCCCAGCCGGTAAGTTTCCGGTCAAACGGCTTGACCCGGGATCCCACCGGACTTTGAAGCAGAAAAGCCAGAAAATCGGTGGCCCGACCGCTCAGGTCGGCGTCCACTTCGAGCCGCGGGCGAAACAGGTCGGGCATTCGGGCCGTCCCCGCCACAATGCGTGCCCCGCTGACATTGCCCCCGGTGATCGTTGCCATCAGCGACGCGTTGTGAAACCGCACCCGCCCCGACAAGGCCTTGAGTTCCGGCCACTTTTTTCCCGGACGCAACCCCACACCACGAAAGCCAAAGGAAATAGCGAATACACCACCACCGCGCTTGAAGGGAAACCGGCGAACATCACCGGCCACGTGCAGGGTCGCGGCGGTCAATTCCCCCCCCTCGAGGTCATTCAAAAGCCAATGGGCAAGCGGCTTCGCCAGCAGCCCCACCGGGAGATAACGTCGCCGGGCGGCGGCCACCCCCAACCCCTTGACCCGGGCATCGAGCGCCAGTCGTACCGCGCCGCCCGGACGGATGTCGATCATCCCCTTGAGGACACCGTCCAGACCAGCCGCTCCCTGAATGTGCAAGGCGTTGATATCCAACCGCAAACCGGATGGTTCGATGGCGATACCGATCTTCCCCTGTACCTTATCGAGTGGCAGATCATGCCCGAACAGGTGTGGCATACGCAAAGTCAGCGGACCTGCCAACTGTACTGCTCCCGCTCCCTCACGGATGGCAATCGCGGCATCGAGGCCAGCAACCCCGGGAGCACCCATCGCGGCCTGAAAACCGACGTTCTCCAGGCGGGCGGCGAGATTCGGCCCGGTTTGACCCGGAATCATGGCAAATTCAAACGCATCGATGGCCCCCGTGGGCTGCATCGCTCGCAACCGCCGACTCCAGCGCCGCGCCCGAGGAGGAAGCAATCCCGCCAGCCGGGGCAGCACCGCCAGGGCGATGTGCCCAACCGCCCCTTGCAGCCGCCCGCCCGCTGCACGCTCAAAACGCACCACTCCCGGCCGCCACACCCAATCCGATCCCCGCAGCCGCAAATCCGAAAGAATTAAATTCCACCCGTCGGTCACCTGGATATCAAACCGGGTGGTCAACGATTTCAGCCGTCCTTGCCCCAGTGCCAAGTTATCGAGAAACACCCGCCCCCGAGCCCGATCCGGCTTTATTCCCGTACCGGAGAAATTGCTCTCCATGCGGAGTAAACCTCCGCGTAGCGGGTAGTTCCCGGCAGTGAACCGGGAGAACGCCGCCAAGCGCAAGTGATCCAGTGTCAAGTGCCCTCTCCAGCGCCAGGTGGACAGCTTCGCCGAGGGAGTCTCGATTCGCCCCGCCAGCCGCACCCGCCCGCCGCCCAGCACCGTTGGCAGCCCCAGCAACACCCGGACGGTATGCCACCGTCCGCCACCGACTTGGATGTTCACCGGTGTGAAACTCCAGGTGGAAGAGTCCGATCCACGCAGTTCGACCCGAAGGGTTCCCTCACTGACCCGCAGGGCCAAGCCCAACAGGGCCCCAAGTCCCCGGCCTCCGCCGCGACCCTGGCTCAGACTGAGGCCCGGTATGTACCACCCCGTCCGCCTCTGCCGAACCACGATCACCGGCGCGGCAAGGTGGATCGCCGAGGGCCGGGCACCGGTACCCCGAAACAGGGACAGGAGACCAAAATCGAGTGCTACCCGCTTGGCACTGATCACGTCCTGGTTGTTCCGCCGATCGAGCACCCGAAAATTTTCGGCCCTGAATTGCAACCCACCTCCATGCCAACGAAGCGAAATGCGCCCCAGAAAAACCGGAGCACCCAACCGGGCGGCAATCAACTGTTCGATCTTGTCGTGATAACGCGGCACCAGATTGGTGGCGACCCGGAACCCACCCACCGCCAGGGCCAATAGGATGATCAGCCCGGCGAACAACCCGAGGCCCCACTTGGCCAAAGGATGGCGCTGCCTCGCCCTGCGGCCCAAAGAGGAATTAGAGCGGGATAACATCGAACTGCTCCGGTGCATACTGGGTTTCGACCTGCAAGCGTATCGGATGAGCAATCTGGCTTGAGAGTTCGGCAAGGTTGGCCGATTCCTCGTCGAGCAAAAGGTCGATTACGGCGGCCGGAGCTAGAACGAGGTATTCCTTAGCCGTAAATTCTCCCGCGACACGAATCAGATCCCGGTAGATGTCGAAGCAAATACTTTCGGGAGTCTTGACGGCACCTCGCCCACCACAGGCCGGGCAATCCTGCATCAATATATGCCCCAGACTTTCGCGGATTCGCTTCCGGGTCATTTCCACCAGGCCCAGCGCGGACAATCCGATGACATTGATTTTGGTCCGATCGTGTGCCAACTCCCGTTTCAGGGTTTCCAATACCAGGGCGCGATGTTCGGGCTTTTCCATGTCGATAAAGTCGAGGATGATGATCCCTCCGAGGTTGCGCAAACGCAGTTGACGCGCACTTACCTGCGCCGCTTCCAGATTGGTTTTGAGAATGGTTTCCTCCGGTTTTCGGGTACCGGTGAAGGCGCCGGTATTAACGTCCACCGTGGTCATCGCCTCAGTCTGGTCGAAGACCAGATAGCCGCCCGATTTCAAATTCACGCGCCGCGCCAGCGCCCGATCAATTTCATCCTCCACACCATACAGATCAAAAATCGGCCGCCTCCTGTCATCTTCCACGACACGCTCGGCAAAATCCGGTAGGAACATGGCGCCAAAACGGCGCATCTGGGCACAGAGTCCGGGTGAATCGACTCGAATCTGTGTGACCTCCTTATCGAGCAGATCGCGCATCATCCGCAACGGCAAGGGCAAATCTTCGTGTATCAGCGTCGCCGGCGGGGCTTCCCGCGCAATGACGACCAGCGAACTCCACAACCGGGAGAGATACAGCATTTCGGCACGCAGGGTCTCGGCCACGGCACCCTCACCGGCGGTCCGTACAATATAGCCCCCGTTAACCCCTTCCGGCCTGACCAGGGTAACCAGATTCTTGAGGCGTTCCCGCTCGAGCGGATCCTCGATCCGCGTTGAAACACCCACGTCCGAGCCATCCGGCACATAGACCATATAACGTGAAGGGATGCTGATGCGGGTGGTCACCCGCGGCCCCTTGCTTCCGAGCGGATCCTTGAGCACCTGGACCAATACCGATTCGCCGGCGGTAAGAAGACTGCGAATATCGGCAGGTTCCGCACTATTATCAAGGGGTTCGGCGTAGGGCAGGCAGCGGATATCGGCGGCATGGAGAAAAGCCGTGCGCTCTCTGCCGATATCGATGAACGCCGCCTGCATGCCGGGCAGCACCCGGGCCACGCGGCCCTTGTATATGTTTCCAACCAACCCACGCCGGCGGGGCCGCTCAATGTAAATTTCCTGAACCAGGCCATGTTCGACCACCGCTACCCGGGTTTCGTAGGGCATGGCATTAACCAAAATTTCAGTATTCATCGCGTGCCCCGGCCCGGCCCAGCAGGCGTATGGTAAGGGCCAGCGGCAAGCCGATCACATTGCTGAAACTGCCGCTCAGTCGCGATACGAACGACGCGGCATCACCCTGGACGGCATAGGCGCCCGCAGCATCGAGCGCCTCCTGCTTTCCGGCATAGGCCTCAATCTCGGCACCGGAGAGCTCACGAAACCAGACCCGAGTAGATGCCGTATCGGCATAACACTTCCCAGCCTTGACTACGGCAACCCCCGTTACCACCCGGTGTTCGGTGCCGGACAAGCGGCTCAACATCGCACCCGCCTCACGGACATCGGTCGGCTTGCCAAGCACCCGCCCATCGAGCAGGACCACGGTATCGGCCGCGAGCACCATGGCCTGGGTTCCGGCGGCTACGGTTCGCGCCTTGGCAACAGCGAGCCGGATTGCCAGGGTTTCACCCGACTCACCGCTGCGTACCATCTCGTCCACCCCCGGTTGTTCAATACGAAAATCCAGCCCCACCCGCGCGAGTAACTCGCGCCGGCGTGGTGATGAAGAAGCCAGGATCAAGGCACTCATATTCATAAGCATATCGCGCCCGGCCCCGCCGAATCCTTACCCGCGGTGGTAGGGATGACCCGCATTGAGGCTCACGGCACGATAAATCTGCTCGACCACGATCACCTGGACCAAGGCATGCGGCAAGGTCAGCGCGGAAAGTGACCATCTCGCATCGGCACGCTCCCGGCAAGCCGAAGCCAAGCCATCGGGGCCACCGACAAGCAAAGCCACATCCGTGCCGGCGGATTGCCAGGCGCGCAAGCGTCGAGCTAGATCCCCGGTACTCCAGGCATCGCCGCACCCGTCCAGGGAGATTACCGCATCGCGGGGTGCCAGCCGGGCCAACATCCTTTGGCCTTCCGCGACTACCGCCCGGGCGGGATTGCGTTCATGTCCCCGAGCCAGCGGCAACCGTACCATTTCCAGCTTAAGCGCCACGGGCAAGCGGCGTAGATAATCCGCTACGGCGGCCCTGGCCCACCCCGGAGGGCGCCCACCCACGACAATCAGACGCAAACGCACGCGCTTAAGGACTCTCGATTTCGGGACCCACCGACCACAGCCGTTCCAGGTCGTAGAACGCACGGGTCTCGGGGCGCATCAAATGCACCACACAATCGGCGAAATCGACCAAGAGCCAATCCGAGTCTTCCCCCTCGATACCGATCGGCCTTACTCGCCGTGATTTCGCGCGTTCGAGCACCGCATCCTTCAGCGCCACCAGGTGACGTACGGAATTACCGCTCGCGATCAGCAGATAATCAGTCAGCGAAGTCTTGCCTCGCACATCGATCCGAACAATATCTACCCCCTTGGTAGCCTCGAGAGCCTCTTGCAAAGCATCCACCAACTCTCGGATGGGGTTTTCCGTCGGATCAATCACGCCGGTAACAACCGGTTTCCTCAATGAACTCACGTACTACCTCCGGTACCAGAAAATGGATATCCGCTCCCGCCGTGGCCAGTTCGCGCACGGTGGTTGCGGAAATTTCAAGCTGCGTCACCTCGACAAAAACAACTTCCCCCGCGCGGGTGCGGGCAAAATCCCGCAAGTTCCCGACCACCCGATCGGCGAACAGACACGCCAGGCTCGACTCATAGGCCAGCGACCAGCCGGGGCGATGAGCTACCGCGATATGGGCATAAGTAAACAGTCGCTCCCAATCATGCCAGTCGGGCAGCCCTAAAAAAGCATCGGTGCCAAGCAACAGCACCAACCGCTCCCGCGGTAACTCCCGCTGTAAATCGGCCAGCGTATCCACCATATAGGAAGGGCCCGGCCGTTCCAACTCGCGGCAATCAAGCATAAACCCGTCCATGCCTGCGATGGCCCGCGAAACCATCTCCGCACGCATCGCCGACTCCACCTGGGGTCGCTCCCGGTTCGGCGGCAGTCGCGCCGGCAAGAAACGCACCTCATCCAGATCCAGCGCCTGTCGCAGTTCCAGCGCCGAGCGCAAGTGCCCGATATGGATGGGATCGAACGTCCCGCCGAAAATGCCAATGCGCCTCAATCCGCCCTCCGCCGGGGACTGTCGGCCAGCGCGACGAACAAGCGTTCCAATCCGACCCATGGATCGCCCACCGCGCGGCCCTTGATCACCCGATCCACCGCCGCCGCCTCGGCCAATAGCCGTTGCCACCCCCGGGCCGAGCGCCGCCGCGCTGCGGCGGCAACCAGGCGTCGCCGCGAGGCCCAGATCCGGGGCCTGTCCCCACCCCGTTCCTCGGCCCAGCGCCAACTCGCCAGTTGCCGCAGTTCCCGCGCCAGTGCCCACAGGATCAGCGTCGGCTCGCTTCCCGTATCCCGCAGGCGTGCAAGCATCCGCAGGGTGCGTACCCTGTCCCCCGTCAGAGCGGTATCGACACACTCGAACAGCCCGAAGCGCGCCTCGTCCACCGCCGCCGCACGAACACTCTCCAGGTCAACGGCCCCATCGGAGGCGAGCAGCGCCAACCGCTCGACGGCCTGTGCTGCCGCCAACGGATTTCCCTCGGTGTACTCGGCAATCAGTGCCTCCGCGCCCCGGGGCACCCGAAGACCACGCGCCTTCAGACGTGCGGCGATCCAGCGTGGCAACTGCGCCGCCTTCAACGGGCGACATTCAACCACGACACCGGCCTGGGCAACGGCCTTGGCCCAGGCGGTCGAAGCCGTCTTGCGATCCGCCCCTGGTAGCGTCGCCAGTAGCAACACATCCTCCACCGGTGCGGCGGCGTACTTGGCAAGCGCCCGCCCCCCTGCGATATCCGGCTTGCCGTTCGGAACCAACAAATCCAGCACCCGCCGGGCACCAAATAGCGAACCGGTGCTAACTTCAGCCGCCAGTCGCTCCCATTGGAACCCCGGCTCCGCCACCAGGGATACCCGCTCATCGAAGCCCGATTTGCGCGCTGCAGCCCGCACCGCGTCCGCCGCCTCGATGGCCCCAAGCGGCTCTTCACCGAGGACCAAGTACAAGGGTTTAAGACCGGCCGCAAGCTGACGCGGCAACTCCGCAGGAGCGATCTTCAATAGCGGCGGCAAAGGATACACATGGAGCAATGATAGCCTATCCTTATATCCTCAGCCGAGCGATAAGCCCATCCGCAAGAATAGTACAAGGCGTCAGCAAACCATCTCAAGGCCGGGCAAGTTTTGAACCCGTCCCCGGGAGCCTCAAGAAATACCTGAAATACGGGTATTTTCCGCAATAATTTTTACTTCCGGGAGTAGCGACCGGGGTCTCGTAAAAGTCCGGATGTATAATCGTAATCCTCACCCTCTTACTCCATATCGATTGATTTCCCGGCAAATGGGAGCGACCCTGCTGTCTGCTGTAAATTCATTTCCCGTCAGGCTGGGAGTTCTCATGCATGCTCCGCGCACCTTGGCGCCAGGCCGTTTAGGCCGGGTATCCCGTTATTCGTGAAATCCGGTCATTGTTGAACCGGTAACTCTCCCCGCACGGCTCTTCGCTCACCCTATCTACGCCCCGCGTGCCCCCCAGGCATGGTTACGAAAATAATCCGGATTTTCCCGCCCACCGACGTGATGCGCTCTACACGCGCCGGATCAACCCCAAGGCCGGGTTCCAACGTCTGTCACTCCGAGCACCGCACCAAGCAGATAACAAAACACCTGCCGAGCTATACTTCGGGCACGATGGCGGTTTAAAAGCTGCATGACAGAGACAGAAGCGGGTACACCTTAAAATGACCACTCCAGCTATCCCACCAATGGGATTCACTTCAAGCAGATGAATCAAATGAACTCAGGCCGGAAAATCCCTCCTCAATGTTCCCCAACATGGGCCTGGGATCAATATTGGCAGGATGGTCGATTGGCTTCATGCGGCGGTGAGCAGGGGCAAAACTACCAACCCTTTATTGTTGCCGGATGGCGTAAATTTTTTAGCCTACAACCCGAGGACACTTGCCTTGTTGATGTCTGCAGCGGCAACGGGGCTATTGCCTGTATAGCAGCGGAAATTAGCATTGAAGCCAAACTCGCATTTCAAATCCATGCGTTCGATGCCGCAAATATTGCCCCGCCCCGCCTATACCTGGAAAAGGATACTCAAGTCCAGAGAATTCATTATCGTCCGCAGGTCACCGCCGAATCGACTCACTACCCGGACCGAAAGTTTAATGTCATTGTCGGCCAATATGCTATCGAATATACTCAGCTCGATAAAACCCTCCCGGAGCTGAAACGAATCTCGAAACCCAACTGCTCTCTGCGCTTTATCCTGCATGCCCAAGAAAGTATTGTGGTCGCCTCCGCCCATCGGCAGTTAAATGACATCAGATATATCAAGGAGACGGAACCCCTCTTCTCCACGGCCATTCATGTTGTTCTGGCGCATGACCGGCGTAACGGGACTGGGAACCCCGAATCGGGCAACGCAAAGTTACAACAAGTCATACGCAATATAGGCAAGGCGGCCTCCGGTGCAGCAGAACCGGAGATGTATCACTATACGTGCGGCATGGTTCTGGACACACTGCATAATCTACCGCAACAAGGCACGGCACTTACATTAGGCAAGATCCAGGAGATAGAAAAATCATTGGATGCACACTCGTCCCGGCTTGCAGCCATGACCCATGCCGCCAAGAATGCCGATCAAATTCAGGAACTCAAAACAAAAATGGAAGCTGTATGGTCTTGCCCACTCAAAACCGAACCGCTGAAGCGCCGAGACGGAGCCCTGTTCGGCTGGATAATTCAATCTATCTAAGCAAAGAGCCATCTCAGAGACAAGAACCGCATGGTTCCTCCCGGATCGGCCTCCCGATAATCGAAAATGGACATCCGCGGCACGAACCGCGTATCCTTACATGAGCCGCAAGCTTGACCATATCGGCTCATTCCAACCCATCAAAAGGGGGTCCATAATGTCCAAGGTTCTTCCTACCGCCCTGATCGTGATGTTTTTCCTGGCTCCCACAGCCCGGGCCGCCTCGCCGCGGCCCAGATCCACTCACTTCACGCTGGCTCAAGTCGTAGCCGGCGGTTGGCGTACGCCCGCCTTTGTTAACCGGGATCGCTACCGCCATCCTCTCAAGGTACTCGAATTTTTCAGGATCGAACCTCAGATGACCGTGATAGAACTGGAGCCGGGGGGTGGCTGGTGGACGGAAATTCTGGCGCCTTATCTCAAGGAGGATGGGCGACTCATCGAAGCCATTCCACCGGGCAATGCCAAGAATGGCTCCATGCGGCGCATGTACCAACGCTTCGTCGCCAAAATGAAAGCCAATCCCGGTTTATATTCCCAAGTGAGTATCACCCCCTTCGCACCGCCCGCCCGGGTGACGCTCGGAAAGCCCGACTCCGCGGATCGGGTGCTTACCTTTCGCAACCTGCACAACTGGAAAATCAAGCACGTTTTGCCACAGGTGTTCCGTTCGGTTTACCGGGTTCTTAAACCCGGGGGAATATTCGGTGTGGTTGCCCACCGGGCTTTGCCCTATGCCAATCCCGGCATCAGTGCCCCCGAGCTGCATCGGCTGCCGGAAGACTATGTCATCGGCCTGGCGCTCAAAACCGGCTTTCGCCTGGATGGGGTTTCCGAAATCAATGAAAACCCCAGGGATCCGCTGACCATCAATGTCCACAGGCTGCCACCCGACCTGGCCTGGGGCGACACCTCGGCACAGAAAAAAGCCTACAAGAAAATCGGAGAAAGCGATCGGATGACGCTCCGATTCATCAAGCCTTGACTCACTTGCGTAAGTCGGCGATTTAATCGTACATTCCAGCGGCTCTGGCCCTATTCGGTAAAGCCTGCCGACTCGGTTCCGCGGGCCGATCCGGTAACCACAGAGACCAACCACCAAAAGCGTAGCACTTGGTGCTGCAATAAATATCCCGCAATGACCGGTAAACCGGATTTATCGTTCCGGCCCTCGTCCCGGCCGAGACCGATCCTGTCGCCCAGGCCTCGACGGGGGCGATGCCGCCCCGGTGGGGTGCACCCAGGCGAGCAAACTTGCACCGGGCTTGCAACTGCCCCCGCTTGCGGGCACCTTTCCGGCACCTCGAAAATGCCCGCACACCCCATCCGGTACGCTGGCTCCAAAGTCATCCGCAGAATTCTTCGGGCAGGTAAGTCGGGTTAAACTCTCTATTCGGTACCCACTCCTCAACCACGGAATCCATCACCCTCATCCGGTACCGGATAATTTTTTCTCCCAGGCGATCAGCGTCAAATCAGGACTGCCCCCAAGCGGCGTAGGCACCATAAAAAAGCCCCGAGCAATAAAAATTGATCGGGGCTTGAAATAAATGCCTGGCAGTGTCCTACTTTCACATGGGGATAGCCCCACACTATCATCGGCGCTGAGCCGTTTCACTGCCGAGTTCGGAATGGGATCGGGTGGTTCCTGCTCGCTATGGCCGCCAGGCAAACCGGAGACTAAGCGCCCTACGGGCCACCTAGTCTGAATTGGAAAGTTGTTAGTGCGGGTAATTAGGGTAATTATCCATAACCGTAACAGAATGCTTGGGTGTTATATGGCCAAGCCTCACGGGCAATTAGTACTGGTTAGCTTCACGCATTGCTGCGCTTCCACACCCAGCCTATCAACGTCGTAGTCTTCGACGGCCCTTCAGGGGCATCAAGTGCCCAGGGAGACCTCATCTTGGGGGGGGCTTCCCGCTTAGATGCTTTCAGCGGTTATCCCGTCCGTACATAGCTACCCGGCAATGCCACTGGCGTGACAACCGGAACACCAGAGGTACGTCCACTCCGGTCCTCTCGTACTAGGAGCAGCTCCCCTCAAGTCTCCAACGCCCACGGCAGATAGGGACCGAACTGTCTCACGACGTTCTGAACCCAGCTCGCGTACCACTTTAAATGGCGAACAGCCATACCCTTGGGACCTGCTTCAGCCCCAGGATGTGATGAGCCGACATCGAGGTGCCAAACTCCTCCGTCGATGTGAACTCTTGGGAGGAATCAGCCTGTTATCCCCGGAGTACCTTTTATCCGTTGAGCGATGGCCCTTCCATACAGAACCACCGGATCACTAAGACCGGCTTTCGCCCCTGCTCGACTTGTCTGTCTCGCAGTCAAGCACCCTTATGCCTTTGCACTAAACGCACGATTTCCGACCGTGCTTAGGGTACCTTTGTGCTCCTCCGTTACTCTTTGGGAGGAGACCGCCCCAGTCAAACTACCCACCATGCACTGTCCCCGACCCGGATAACGGGCCTAGGTTAGAATCCCGAACAGACCAGGCTGGTATTTCAAGGATGGCTCCACCGGAACTGGCGTCCCGGCTTCAAAGCCTCCCAGCTATCCTACACAGGTATGTTCAAAATCCAGTGCAAAGTTATAGTAAAGGTTCACGGGGTCTTTCCGTCTAGCCGCGGGTACACTGCATCTTCACAGCGATTTCAATTTCACTGAGTCTCGGGTGGAGACAGCGCCGCCATCGTTACGCCATTCGTGCAGGTCGGAACTTACCCGACAAGGAATTTCGCTACCTTAGGACCGTTATAGTTACGGCCGCCGTTTACCGGGGCTTCGATCAAGAGCTTCGCTTACGCTAACCCCATCAATTAACCTTCCGGCACCGGGCAGGCGTCACACCCTATACGTCCTCTTACGAGTTTGCAGAGTGCTGTGTTTTTGATAAACAGTCGCAGCGGCCTGGCTACTGCGGCCCCCTTCCGCTCCGGCAGCAAGTGCCTTCACGTACCAGGGGCGTACCTTCTCCCGAAGTTACGGTACCATTTTGCCTAGTTCCTTCACCCGAGTTCTCTCAAGCGCCTTAGGATTCTCTCCTCGCCCACCTGTGTCGGTTTACGGTACGGTCACGCATTACCTGAAGCTTAGAGGCTTTTCCTGGAAGCATGGCATCAATTACTTCCTCCGCGCCGAAGCTTGGAGTCGTCATCACATCTCGAGATTGATTTTCCGGATTTGCCTGGAAAATCTCCCTACCTGCTTGAACCGGGACAACCAACGCCCGGCTAACCTAGCCTTCTCCGTCCCCCCATCGCAGTAATGCATGGTGCAGGAATGTTGACCTGCTTCCCATCGACTACGCCTTTCGACCTCGCCTTAGGGGCCGACTCACCCTGCGCCGATTAACGTTGCGCAGGAAACCTTGGGCTTACGGCGAACGGGCTTTTCACCCGTTTTATCGTTACTCATATCAGCATTCGCACTTCCGATACCTCCAGCATGCCTTACGGCACACCTTCGCAGGCTTACGGAACGCTCCTCTACCGCGCACGGAATCCGAAGATTCCATGCACCCGCAGCTTCGGTACATGGCTTGAGCCCCGTTAAATCTTCCGCGCGGGATGACTAGACCAGTGAGCTATTACGCTTTCTTTAAAGGATGGCTGCTTCTAAGCCAACCTCCTGGCTGTCTATGCCTTCCCACATCGTTTGCCACTTAGCCATGACTTGGGGACCTTAGCTGGCGGTCTGGGCTGTTTCCCTTTTGACGACGGACCTTATCACCCGCCGTCTGTCTCCCGTGATTGCACTTCCTGGTATTCGGAGTTTGCATCGGTTTGGTAAGTCGGGATGACCCCCTAGCCGAAACAGTGCTCTACCCCCAGGAGTGAGACACGAGGCGCTACCTAAATAGCTTTCGAGGAGAACCAGCTATCTCCGAGCTTGTTTAGCCTTTCACTCCTATCCACAGCTCATCCGAAGACTTTTCAACGTCTACCGGTTCGGGCCTCCAGTGAGAATTACCCCACCTTCACCCTGGCCATGGATAGATCGCCCGGTTTCGGGTCTAATCCCAGCGACTGATCGCCCATTTAAGACTCGGTTTCCCTCCGGCTCCCCTATTCGGTTAGCCTTGCCACTGAAATTAAGTCGCTGACCCATTATACAAAAGGTACGCGGTCACCCGGCCGAAGCCAGGCTCCCACTGCTTGTACGCATACGGTTTCAGGTTCTATTTCACTCCCCTATCAGGGGTTCTTTTCGCCTTTCCCTCACGGTACTGGTTCACTATCGGTCGGCAGAGAGTATTTAGCCTTGGAGGATGGTCCCCCCATGTTCAGACAGGATAACACGTGTCCCGCCCTACTCGATTTCACCTGTGTGGCCCTTTCGTATACAGGGCTATCACCTTCTATGGCTGAACTTTCCAGAACATTCCACTAGAACCATACAGGCTTAAGGGCTGTTCCCCGTTCGCTCGCCGCTACTAAGGGAATCTCGGTTGATTTCTTTTCCTCCGGGTACTTAGATGGTTCAGTTCCCCGGGTTCGCCTTGTACACCTATGAATTCAGTGCACAATACCGCGTAAAGCGGTGGGTTTCCCCATTCGGAAATCTCCGGATCAAAGCCAGTTTGCCGACTCCCCGAAGCTTATCGCAGGCTACCACGTCCTTCATCGCCTTCTGCCGCCTAGGCATCCACCATATGCGCTTATTCACTTGGCCATATAACCCCAAACATTCTCTGTCTGAGTTGACCTTAACTATCACGCTGAATGAATAATTACTTAATATTTTGCATAAATGCAAAAAAATCCTAAGCACTAACAACTTTCCAAATTATTAAAGAACGGGCCTTAAAAACATATATTATCCAAACGAATTTTTTATTCAGATAAATAATAGAATATGGTGGAGCTGACCGGGATCGAACCGGTGACCCCCTGCTTGCAAAGCAGGTGCTCTCCCAGCTGAGCTACAGCCCCCTAACCGACTGTGATTCTCACTTCAAAACCCAGTTAGTTCCAGCTTGCCAAATCAGCCAAAAACAAATCAACGAATTAGACAGGGCAAGCCGAATCCACGGGGGGGAAGTAACGTAGACTGGTGGGTCTGGGAGGATTTGAACCACCGACCTCACCCTTATCAGGGGTGCGCTCTAACCAACTGAGCTACAGACCCGACTCACTACATCACTGTCCTATAGCCGTTCTATCGAGGAAAAGCAACTTGTGTGGACGCCCGAGTAGCCATGTATCGACTTCTCTTTAAAGGAGGTGATCCAGCCGCACCTTCCGGTACGGCTACCTTGTTACGACTTCACCCCAGTCGCCGACCCCACCGTGGACGGCGCCCTCCCGAAGGTTAGGCTACCGGCTTCTGGTGCAACCGACTCCCATGGTGTGACGGGCGGTGTGTACAAGGCCCGGGAACGTATTCACCGCGGCGTAGCTGATCCGCGATTACTAGCGATTCCGACTTCATGCAGTCGAGTTGCAGACTGCAATCCGGACTACGACCGGCTTTCTGGGATTGGCTCCCCCTCGCGGGTTGGCGACCCTCTGTACCGGCCATTGTAGCGCGTGTGTAGCCCTGCTCATAAGGGCCATGATGACTTGACGTCGTCCCCACCTTCCTCCGGTTTGTCACCGGCAGTCTCCCTAGAGTTCCCACCATTACGTGCTGGCAACTAAGGACAAGGGTTGCGCTCGTTGCGGGACTTAACCCAACATCTCACGACACGAGCTGACGACAGCCATGCAGCACCTGTCACCGAGTTCCCGAAGGCACTCCCCCATCTCTGGGGGATTCTCGGGATGTCAAGAGCAGGTAAGGTTCTTCGCGTTGCATCGAATTAAACCACACGCTCCACCGCTTGTGCGGGCCCCCGTCAATTCCTTTGAGTTTCAACCTTGCGGCCGTACTCCCCAGGCGGAGAACTTATCGCGTTAGCTTCGCCACTGAAAGGTTATTCCTCCCAACGGCTAGTTCTCATCGTTTAGGGCGTGGACTACCAGGGTATCTAATCCTGTTTGCTCCCCACGCTTTCGTGCCTCAGCGTCAGTTGTGGTCCAGGTGGCCGCCTTCGCCACCGGTGTTCTTCCCGATATCTACGCATTTCACCGCTACACCGGGAATTCCACCACCCTCTACCACACTCTAGTTAAACAGTATCGAATGCAGTTCCCAGGTTAAGCCCGGGGATTTCACATCCGACTTATCCAACCGCCTACGCACCCTTTACGCCCAGTAATTCCGATTAACGCTCGCACCCTCCGTATTACCGCGGCTGCTGGCACGGAGTTAGCCGGTGCTTCTTATGCCGGTAACGTCAATTCCTGGCGATATTAGCGCCAGAAACCATCTTCCCGACCGAAAGTGCTTTACAACCCGCAGGCCTTCTTCACACACGCGGCATTGCTGGATCAGGGTTGCCCCCATTGTCCAATATTCCCCACTGCTGCCTCCCGTAGGAGTCTGGGCCGTGTCTCAGTCCCAGTG
>Ga0256829_1000343_pt1 | contig 50050 bp, 35 predicted proteins | sample 131447metaG_FD_185979 | JGI IMG/M metagenome (GOLD analysis project Ga0256829, IMG submission 185979) | Hydrothermal vent microbial communities from Lau Basin, Pacific Ocean - 131-447 | ecosystem: Environmental > Aquatic > Marine > Hydrothermal vents | place: Pacific Ocean: Lau Basin | collected... | reverse complement strand
ATATTCAGTATATCACTGAAGCCAACAATAATCTTGACAATATGTCAGGTTTTGTAAGACCTTATATTTTGCATAGAAAAAGATTGAAAAATTCATTAGCAAAGGCTATTGAAGAGTATATAGCAAGTGTTGAAAAACATTTGCATAATATTAATGAGTTTACAAATGAACTGAATAAAGCAAAAAAATATACATCTGACATTCAACAATATTATGATGAAGTATTGGATACTGATAATGAAGAGTCCATAAAATCACAGATAGATACCATCTTCCAAGAGATTGAAAATAAAAAATCTCAAATTGATGAATTTTATAATGAACTGCTTAATGATGATGAATATACTTCTATAAAAACAGAGATAATAGATGCTAGAGATGAAATAAATTCTGCAAAAGGAGAAGCAAAATCGACAAAAGAAGAAATTGAGGAGATTTTTACTAACTCATCCAACACGCTCAAAGAATTAAAAGAGTTTTATATCGAAATTTTTGGAGAGATTGATGAAGAAACAGAAGAGCGTATAGGGGGTCTGCAACAGGAAATTCAAAAGCGTTTTAAAGAGATAGATAATTTTGAAGATAAGCATCAAGCCTTATTGGAGGAACATAAAAAGAAATATAAAGCAATTGAAGAACAAATTAATAGTCTTTTACATGGTGCAACCAATGTTGGACTTGCTAAATCATATAGTGACAATAGAGATAAGTTTGAAAAGCAAACAAAGTTTTGGAATAAATTTTTTATTGGAATAATGGCTATTATATTTTGTTTTGGTCTTTATCTTGTACTAAAAGATGTCAAGATAGATACGCAACATATTTTTAAATATTCACCTCTTTATGTTTCTGTAATCTGGTTAGCTCTTTTTGCTTCAAAAAGGAGAAATGAAAGCATGAGATTAGAGCAAGAGTACACACATAAAGAGACTTTAGCAAAATCCTACATGAGTTACAAAGAACAAATAGAAACTTTAGATAAAGATGAAAAAAATGAGCTTTTACAAAAACTTCTTGAAAGCACTACAGCTACAATAAGCCAAAACCCAAATCATGTCTTAGATAAAAATAATACAGATCATCATCCTGCAATGGAATTTTTTAATAGTATTTGGAAGAGAGACAAATCATGAGTGAAATCCTAATCTATCAAAGCCAAGATGGCAAAACAAAACTTGAAGTTACTCTAGAAAATGAAACACTCTGGCTTAGTCAAAAGCAACTTTGTGAACTTTTTGGCAAGTCCAAATCAACCATTAGTGAGCATATTAAAGCTATTTTTGAAGATGAAGAGTTAGATAAAGATTCAGTTGTTCGGAATTACCGAACAACTGCCAGTGATGGCAAAAATTATAATGTAGAGCATTATAACCTCGATATGATCATCGCAATTGGTTTTAAGGTGAGAAGCAGAAGTGGAGTACAGTTTAGGAAATGGGCAAACTCTATCTTAAAAGAGTATATCGTCAAAGGGTTTGCCATGGATGATGAGAGGCTAAAAAATCCTCCTGTTGCCGGTTCAAGTGTACCTGATCATTTTGATGAACTTATCGAGCGCATTAGAGATATTCGTGCGAGTGAAAGGCGAATGTATCTGAGAGTGCGAGAAATATTTACACTTGCGAGTGATTATGATCCATCATGGAGTGAGACCACACGATTTTTTCAGCACATTCAAAATAAACTCCATTATGCAGTGACACATAAAACAGCAGCAGAGCTGATAGCCTCAAGAGTAGATGCTACAAAACCAAATATGGGCATAACCTGTATAGATGAAGAGCATATAAAAAGTACAGATGTGACTGTGGCTAAGAATTATCTTAGTGAAGAAGAAATAGATGAGCTTAATCGTATCGTTGTGATGTGGTTAGATTATGCAGAAGATCAGGCAAAAAGAAAACAACAAGTATTTTTAAAAGACTGGGAAGAAAAACTTGATAGCTTTTTGCAATTTAATGATAGAGATGTACTTGGAACTTTTGGAAATATCTCTAAAAAAGAGGCAGATAAAAAAGCAAAAGATGAGTATAAGAAATTTAGTGCAACTAGAAGAAAAAAGAGAGAAGCAATCGGAGCTATTGAAAACATCAAAGCACTAGAGAGTATTGCAAAAAGGGGTAAAGATGGCAAGTAGTACAAATGAAGAAGCGCTTGAGAGTGTGATAGAGAATTCTTTGCTAGAACAAGGCTTTTATCAGGGTAATCCAAGTGATTTTAACAAAGAGTATGCCATAGATGAAAAGCGATTTTGGCATTTTTTGCAATCAACGCAAGAAGAAGAGTTAGATAAGCTCAAACGAGATCCGCAATATAAACTTAAAATTATTGGGCGCCTTGATAAGATGATTAAGAAATATGGTGTACTAAAGGTTCTGAAAAAAGGACTTGATGTTGAAGACGCCCATTTTAAGCTCTTATATGTAGCTCCTCTTGCATCTAGTGGTGAAGTCATAAAAAAACAGTTTGCATCAAATGAGTTTAGTGTTACAAGACAGGTGACATACTCCCGTGAAAACCCTCGCCTAGAGCTAGATATGGTTTTGTTCATCAATGGCTTGCCAATTGTTACAATTGAGCTAAAAAATCCATGGACAGGTCAGAATGCAAGGTTTCATGGCATCAAACAATACAAAGAAGACAGAGATCCAAAAGAGACACTACTAAATTTTGCACGATCTATTGTGCATTTTGCAATAGATACCGATGAAGCCTATATGACAACAAAATTAGAGGGTAAAAAGACATTCTTTTTGCCATTTAATAAAGGTAATAATCATGGTGCAGGAAATCCGGTAAATCCTAATGGTCATAAAACAGCCTATATATGGGAAGAGATATTTTCTAAAAATTCCTTGGCAGATATTATCCAGCATTTTGTGCGGCTTGATGGAAAAGAGAAAGACAAACTTAACAGCAGAACTCTCTTTTTTCCAAGGTATCATCAGCTCGATGTTGTCAGAAAGCTACTTCATGATGTAAGTGTCAATGGAGTAGGTAAAACCTATCTTATCCAACATAGTGCCGGTAGTGGTAAGTCTAATTCGATTGCGTGGAGTGCTTATGGACTCATAGAAGCATATCCTTTTACTAATGATGTTCCTGGAAGTAAGGGAGTGGATTATCCTCTTTTTGATAGTGTGATAGTAGTAACCGATAGAAAGATACTGGATAAACAGATAAGAGAAAATATAAAAAGTTTTAGTGAAGTAAAAAATATAGTTGCTCCTGCATATAGCTCTAGTGAACTCAAAGAGAGCTTAGAAGCTGGCAAAAAAATAATTATTACTACCATTCAGAAATTTCCATTTATAGTGGATGGAATTAGTGATTTAAGCGATAAACGCTTTGCTGTGATCATAGATGAAGCACATAGCTCTCAAAGTGGCTCAGCCCACGCTAAAATGAATGAGGCTATGGGTAAAAAAGAGTTTGATGAAGAGATGGATGCACAAGATATGGTGCTTGAGGTGTTAAAGTCTAGGAAAATGAAAGGTAACGCTTCTTATCTGGCTTTTACTGCTACACCAAAAAACAGTACTCTTGAAAAATTTGGGAACAAACAAGAAGACGGCACCTTTAAACCATTTCATCTCTATTCTATGAAACAAGCGATAGAGGAAGGTTTTATTTTAGATGTTCTTGCAAACTATACAACATATAAAAGCTATTATGAGATTGAAAAATCTATAGAGGACAATCCTCTTTTTGACACAAACAAAGCACAAAAAAGATTACGCAGCTTTGTAGAGAAACATCCCTCTACCATTGCTACAAAAGTTGATATTATACTTGATCATTTTATCTCAAAAGTAGTAAAGACAAAGAAACTTCAAGGCAAAGCCAAAGCAATGGTAGTCACTTCAAATATTGAAACTGCTATTTTGTACCATAAAGCTATTGCGGCAAAACTAAAAAGTTTAGGAGATCCCTTTAAAGCTATTGTTGCATTTTCTGGAAAAAAAGAGATCAAAGGCATTGAATATAGCGAAGATAGCATAAATGGTTTTGCATCTAAAGATATTGCAGATAAATTTGATAGTGATGAATATAAAATATTGGTTGTTGCTAATAAATTTTTAACAGGATTTGATCAACCAAAACTGTGCGCTATGTATGTAGACAAGAAACTTCAAGGAGTGCTTGCAGTACAAGCATTATCAAGATTAAACCGTGCTGCTCCAAAATATGGCAAAAAAACAGAAGATTTATTTGTGCTAGATTTTTTTAATAAAGTTGAAGATATTAAAGCATCATTTGACCCTTTTTATACTGCTACTGTGCTTAATGAAGCAACAGATGTTAATGTACTGCATGAACTAAAAAGTTCTTTAGATGAACAAGGTGTGTATGAACAGAGTGAAGTAGAAGAGTTCTTTGAGAAATATTTTAAAGGTGTAGAGGCTACCGAGCTTTCACCTATCATTGATATTGCGGTACAGCGTTTTAATATTAGTTTGGAACTTGAAGATGATGAGAAAGCAGATTATAAGATCAAAGCAAAACAGTTCGTAAAAATATATGGTCAAATGGCATCTATAATGCCTTATGAAATACTTGGTTGGGAAAAGCTCTATTGGTTTTTGAAATTTTTGATACCTAAACTCATCATTGTTGACAAAGATAAAGATAAGCTGGATGAATTGCTTAATACTGTTGATCTTTCAACCTATGGCTTACAACGAGTTCGATTAAACACGAGCATCGAACTAGATGAGAGTCAAGCAGAACTTGATCCTCAAAATGCAAACCCAAGAGGTGCTCATGGTGTAGATGAAGAAACAGATCCTTTAGACGAGATAATTAAGAACTTTAATGAAAAGTGGTTTCAGGGTTGGGAAGCAACACCAGAAGAGCAGAGAGTTAAGTTTGTTCATTTGATGGAAAAAGTAAAAACCCATAACGATTATAAAAGTAAATTTGAAGAGAACCATGATGAACATACTCGAAGATTAGCTCTTATGAAGATTCTATCAGAAGTTATGAATAAAGAGCGAAAAAAAGAGTTAGAACTTTATAAATTGTTTGCAGGTGATGAGGCTTTTCGAACTGGTATTTTAGATAGTATGGAGAGAGTTTTAACACTCACTTAATGTATGGTTGTGTGAAAAATATTGCAAATTGTTATATATTTATTACCTGTTTCCTATTTAGCTAAAATATCGCTAAAAAGGACGACTTATGAAACAAACAATTTTAAAATGGTTGGACGAGAAAGTTAATTATGTATCATGCAAAACACCTAAGGAACATGTTCTAGAGTTTAATAAAAAATTAGCAAAATTACTTTTTGGTTCAAGAATACATTTTAAAGATCTAGAAGCAAGCGATTGCTACATAATAAAAGTAGTTGATAAAGAAATCGATTATAGACTTGAACATCCATCGCACTATCGTTATAATTTTGATAATTTTAATGTACAAAGAAATGAGTATGTTTATGATAAAATTAATATGGCTTATATTGCCAATAATTTATCAACTATCAATTGTACACAAAATCGCGCCATTATCCTAGAACTGCTTAATGAGTTACAACATAGCTATAAAAGAAAAAATAAATTTATAGAAAAACTGAAAACTGTAAATTATAAAGATGTTTTCTTTGATGCAAACAGTGAGAATATTGATACATTTGTTGATAGTGCTATAGAGAATTTAAAAGAAAATATTTTTGATTTTAATGACTTTAAAGAAAGTTATCTACATTTGATTCAAAAAGAAAGTCAAGACTTAGAAGAAATAGGTATTTTTTATCCAGTTATTTTTAATCATGACATATTAGAAGAAAAACATTATATATTTGAAATTAATCACTTAAAGTTTCAAAGAAGAAATGAACAGATATTTGACAAAGCAAACAAGTTTTATAAGGAATATGACGTGAATAGTAATAAACTAAAGGAACTTATGAGTCTCGAGGAGTATTTTGCACATCCTGGATTTAATTATTCAAAAAAAATTGCTTATTTTGATCCATTTGAAAATTATGAAAAATATAAAGATCAATACAATGAAATTGAGAGTAGATTGATTAAATCTAAACATCTTTTTGAAGATTTTATTGTCGAATTATATGATTTACTAAATCAGGCACAGTTTGGTGTTGTTAAATTTCAGCATGAAGCGATGTTGAATTTTTTGCAAACAAAACGCTCAACAAATCGAACCCATTCTTTACGAGAGCTAGCAACAACAATGAAAAACAAACTAGAAAAAGGGGAACTTGGGATGCGAGGTCTAGATTATCAAAAATATAATATTGTGCTACATTGCTTAATAAATCAAGATGATGATTTTAAATTCACCAAGAATACGATAGTTGATGATCTAAATGGGGTAGATTCTTGGCCAATTAAAATGAAAGAGTTGTGTCAATTAGTAATAGACGATATTTGTATGAGAACGAATAAACATCACGAATCAAATTTACAGTATATATATGATTTTTATAATAATTCACTTTTAAAAATTTCTAAAAAGTTTGATCTAAAGAAAAAACACCATAAAATCTTATCCAGTATGCTTCTAGATTTAATTTTCTTTTATGATAAACATGAAAAACTATCAAAGCCATACAATAGCCAAATAGCCAATTTTATTACTAAACATACATATAGAAAATACGATGATTTAATAGACTTTAATAAGATGGATAGATTTACACAAGATCACCAAGATGAATTTGAACGATACCATCCTTTTGAACTTGAAGATGAAAATGGTGCAAAAAAATATATAATGACGTATGGAGACTTTTAATTCCGGAACAAGGAAGGAGTGAGAAACTGCTATTAGGGCCAAAAAACTGCCAAAAATTTGGGCAAACTTCAGGGCTCTCGATTTTACATATTTTGAATATATGTTATAATTCCGTCACTTCGATCGGTCGGTCGATTTATGCCTCTTCGCCTTTTACACACTAAGCAAGAGCATACCATCAGCTGTCGGTTGTGCTGTACAGCTTGTTCCATACCAAATATGTGAGAGTTTTTGGTTTAGGTCGGGTATGAGAAGGTAATGAGAGCATAGTATCATCCACAGCGCCCAAATCTGCGTGTAGTCGATTTCCCTTTTAGTTTCCCTGTGAGAACCAGTCGCAACTGTATCAATTTCTACTTTTTGTTCGATATATCAGGTACCTATTATGCCTTTTAACCATGATATTACTCATAAATGATATATCTACTTCACCAGACGCTTGATAATACGCCTATCTGATTGTTTGAATATTGAAAAGTGTTAGAGTGAGGAACAGGTACCAAGTGTTCCTATGTTGAATTACTCAACGGGAAGCCAAAGTTAGCTTCCTTCACTTGGGAGCGAAAACACTTGGTACCCCGTTGAATAATTTGACCGGGAAGATTATATAATTATATGAGAGTAAAGTCACTAAAGAAATATGTTAAAAATATATGTGTAAAATGCTTGCATATTATTTCATTTTTTTGCATTATGTTGTTTTATATTAAATTTGTAATGTATGAAGGGATTTATAGCTTAAAAGAATAAATTAGTTTCAAAAAGAATTTAAAATTCAGTTTGAGTGTTTGTAGTAAAAAAGTAGTAAAAAATTGATTTTTGAGTTTTCTTAAAGTGAGAGTTAAATCTCTTGAAGTCCCCTAATTAAGGGATGGTGCGGACGAGAGGACTTGAACCTCCACACCTTGCGGCACCAGATCCTAAGTCTGGCGTGTCTGCCAATTTCACCACGTCCGCGAAAAAAGTCATGGTACGCCCTAAAGGATTCGAACCTTTGACCTACGCCTTAGAAGGGCGTTGCTCTATCCAGCTGAGCTAAGAGCGCATCTTGGTTATTGGTGCGCCCGATAGGATTCGAACCTATAACCGTCGGATCCGAAGTCCGATACTCTATCCAGTTGAGCCACGGGCGCACTGTATTTAAGTTGTTATCATCTTTAATAATCATTAAATGGGGTGAGATACGGGTCTCGAACCCGTGACCCCCGGCACCACAAACCAGTGCTCTAACCAACTGAGCTAATCTCACCATCAAATATCTAAATAAAACTGGTCGGGGTGAAAGGACTCGAACCTTCGGCCCCCTGGTCCCAAACCAGGTACTCTAACCATACTGAGCTACACCCCGACAAATCAACCAACCAAACATTATTATGCTCATTAGTGAGGCGAAATTATATTGGATTTTACACAATTTGTCAATACATTTTTTACATTTTTATTTAAAATAGGTATAATTCACCGAAATTATAAAAAAAGAGTTACATGCAAATAGCACGTTTTAGCAAGATTGGTTTTATAATGGCGGCAACGGGAAGCGCTGTGGGTCTTGGCAATATCTGGAAATTTCCATATCAAGCCGGTAAATATGGTGGCGGTGCATTTGTGCTTGTTTATCTCATCACCGTTCTTGTAGTTGGATTTTCTATAATGCTGACTGAAATGCTGATTGGTTATCTTGGCAGAAGCGATACTTTTTCAAATTTTGAGAAACTGGCCCCTAGGCATAAAGCAAAGTGGAGATATGCAGGCATGCAGGCATTTTCATCTATCTTGATTATGGCATTTTATGCCGTTGTAATTGCCTGGGTGCTAAACTATATAGTCACCTCTTTTTCCCTGCTGCCATCTTCTGTAGCGCAGGCAAAAAGCACCTTTAGCGGTATGTTGCAATCAGGCTTTTTTGTGCAGTTTTTTTATCTTACCGTTACATTTGTTATCGTAACGGCTGTTATTGCGCGTGGGATTAAAGGTGGGATAGAAAAGTTAAACCTTGTTTTAATGCCTCTGCTGTTTTTAATCATAGGCGGTATGTTTTTGTATGCAACAACATTTAGCGCATTTTCCCATGCTGTTACTTTTATGTTTAGACCCGATTTTACAAAACTGACAACGACTGCATTTGTAACAGCCGTAGGTCATGCTTTTTTTACGCTCTCACTTGGCATGGGTGCAATTATGACCTATTCGGCATCTTTGCAAAAAGGTCAGAGTCTTGTTAAGAGTTCATTATTGATTATTTTCTTTGACACTTTAGTTGCCATACTTGCAGGACTTATGTTATTTACGTTTTTATACCAATACGGCGGCAAACCATCGGCGGGTCCCGGTCTTGTGTTTATCTCTTTACCTGTAATTTTTTATCAAATGGGGAATGTGGGAAATTTTTTATCTATCATCTTCTTTATAGCATTGGCTTTTGCTGCTATCACTTCTGCCGTTTCTTTGGTTGAACCTACTGTTCAGTATTTTATGGATAGAAATGGTTGGAAAAGAACAAAAGCCTCCGTGATTATCGGTCTGTTTTTCTATATATTTGGCATAGTTGTCATCATGTCACAAACTATCCATTTCTCTTCGTATCTAACATGGGGCGGTCGCAATCTGTTTAGTTGGCTTGACTACTTAACGGCCGCGCTATTACTGCCTCTTGGCGGTCTTGTGATGTCAATTTTTGTCGGTTTCATTATGCCAAAATCGCAAGTTGAAAAAGTTCTGCGCCCCGAACTTGGATTTTTATTTAACGCATGGTATTTTAATATAAGATACATAGCGCCAATTTTACTTATGGTTGTAATTGTGAGTTTGCTTAGCGCCCAATAATGGCGTTAAGACCTGCCTATAAGCCCATCTGTCGGTGAAGAAGCAGTTGCATAAGGGCGTTTTGCAATTCTGCCTGCAAGATAACTCATGCGTCCTGCGATAACTGCATGTTTCATAGCCTCTGCCATCATCATAGGATCTTTTGCCTGAGCTATCGCTGTATTTGTAAGTACACCGTCAGCTCCGAGCTCCATTGCATAAGAAGCATCGCTGGCACATCCTATACCTGCATCTACAATCACGGGCAACCCGACAGCATCTTTTATAAAAACTACATTATAGGCATTTTGAATACCTAAACCGCTTCCAATAGGCGCTGCTAGAGGCATGATGGCCGCAGCTCCTGCATCTTCAAGCCTTTTAGCCATGATAGGATCATCGGAGGTATAAGCCATTATCGTAAAGCCCTCTTTTGCAAGTATCTCACACGCTTTAATAGTCTCTAAAACATCCGGATAAAGAGTTTTATTGGTATCGCCTATAACTTCTAGTTTAATAAGATCTATCCCTGTTGCCTCGCGCGTCAATCTAAAAGTAGTGATTGCGTCTTTGGCTGTTGTGCATCCTGCTGAATTTGGCAAAAATTTTACATTTGTTCCTTTGAAAGTATCGCGTAAATTATCTTTTGTGGGATCTGTTATGTTGAGCCTTCGTACAGCTACGGTGATTAATTCACTGCCTGATGCCAAAGTTGCCGTTTTTGTAGTATTGAAATCTTTATATTTTCCGCTTCCGACGATTAATCTGCTGTTTAATTCATATTTTCCGATTTTTAGTTTATGCATATCTTTTTCCTTTGTTTGTACAACTAAGCTTTTATATCACAATAATTCTTATGATTCATATAAAATTTTCACGATAGCCTGTGGAAGTAATTTATATTCAAGTTCTTTAATCTTACATGTAAAGCTCTCAAGCGTCTCGTTATTGCTTTTTTTAAATCTTTCTTGAACTATAATCTCACCCCCGTCAAGCTCATCTTCAACCCAATGAACAGTAACTCCCGCCTCTGTGTCTTTATCATCAAATGAGTCTTGTATGGCTCTTGCGCCCTTGTGTTTTGGTAAAAGTGACGGATGAAGATTAATGGCTTTTATATTTTTCGTAAATTCGGGAGTTAATATCCGCATAAAACCTGCCAATACTGTCAAATCAGGCTTGTAGCGACCAATCAGCTTAACTAACGCCTTGTCATGCTCTTTTCGTGAATTAAAATCATTATGCCTTAAAACTTCACTTTTTATAGGTAAATTTATAAGTCCCTTTGCCTTTGGATTATTTGTTATTGCACACACGACTTTGCACTCTTTGTTGTGAAGTTTTTTGATGATATTGTGAAGATTTCTACCCTCGCCGCTAAATAAAACAACAATTTTTTTCAAAGATATTTTATCCCCCCTATAAGATCCTCCGGAGATAGAGAAAAACTGGAGCCGTCATACCCTAAAGCCAGTTTTACATGTGCTAAAGAACCGTTTATTGCGGCTTGCAGGGGTGTGTAACCTTGCGCCAGCAATGAAGCTATAAGTCCACTTAAAACATCTCCGCTTCCCCCTTTTGCCAGCACGTTTGTTCCATGTGGATTAACAAACAGCTTATCATCTTGCGCAATCAAAACATTTGCCCCCTTCAATACTAAAACGGCATTTTTAAATTTTTTAGCAAATGCTCTTGCATAAAAAAAACGGTTACTCTGAAGCTTGTCTACCGTGATATCTGCTATACCGCTTACATGTAAAAGAAAAACAAATTCCTTTGGATGCGGTGTTAAAACAATATTTTCCCGTTGCAGTAAAGCAGGCATCATTTTATGATAAAATATATCTGCATCAAGCAGCAGGGGCAGATTATGGTTTAAAAGCGTATTTAGTTTATCTGTATCAAAGCTAATGCCTAGTCCCATGCCTAATGCAATAGCCGTTGTTTTTGCGGGAATTTCTCTACCAATCATCAATTCATACGGCACTGCTATCTCACGACTTGCAACAAGCGTAACCAAAGCTGCTCCAAAACGAAATGCGGCTTTTGCACAAAATACTCCCGCACCCTGTTTTTCACCGACAAGAACACTAAGATGACCAAAATTTCCTTTGTGGGTATTTTGCATATCTCTGATGGGAGGCTTAAAATCACTTAACTCAAGCAGTTTTGTCGGTGAGAGCGTCTCATACACATTGCGCGATACACCCAAATCAATTACACTTATCTTGCCTACCGCGTCTTTTGCGCTGTCGCTAAAAAATGACTCTTTTAATGCGCCCATGCTAAGCGTGTGATGAGCCTTAAAAACATCTTCACTGCACTTGCCGTCAACTCTTAGTCCTGTCGGCACATCGCACGCAATCTTAACACCCTTTAACTCATTTAACGCCCTTACATGTAAAGCCGTCTCAGAGTTTAACGGGTTTTTTAAGCCTGTTCCGATAATCGCATCCACAACCACATCGGCTTCGCATATTTGCTTTGTAAATAAAACACCTAAACTCTCAAGCCTCTTAAATTGAAGCTTTGCCATATCTGACTTTGGCTGTTTAAAAAGATGCACAAATACCTGATAATCTTTATCTAGCATGCGCGCTGCCGCCATACCGTCAGCTCCATTATTTGAAGCACCGCAACTTATTAAAACCCGACTATTTTTAGAGAAGTTTTGTTTTATAAAATCAGCAATACCGCTTGCGGCATGCTCCATCAGTATATCTTCACTTAAATGAAAGTCATGATAGCAACGCTGATCTAAAGAAGCTGTTTCATAAAAAATATTTTGCATTACTCTTCTTCATAGATATATTCGTCAATCTCCACCATATTGGTCTCAATATCATTTAGTATCAAAGTACGTATGCCCGGTCTATTTTGGTAAAGAAATTTATTTTTACGAAGAGTTTTTAAAATGGCGGTATTAAAATAATCGGCATTTGAGCATTTTCCTACAAACAAGAATGTAAAAAGCAGTTTTAATTTTGGATTTTCAAATATCTCGTTTGGCTGTGATAAAAAAGTCATTCCATGCTTTTTGAGATTTAAAAATCCAAACATATACAGAAGAAAATCTTCAAATTTTGCATAAAAACCGTTTAGATTTGCTATATCGTGAAAAAAGTAGTAGTAATGCTCCAGCAGCTCAGGAGTCTGTAAAATATCCGTCAACTTGCTTCTTACATCTTTTTGGGTTGAGAAAAAATTTGGATTTACCGCCATATATATATGTTTTCTCTCAAACACCAGCTGTGTAAATTCCTCTAAAAATTTATCACTCTCATCAAAACGTATGTAATTAAAATATTTATCTTTGTATCTTAGCTCTACTTCCTCTTCATTAGAATTAGCAAAATCTAGATAAAGCGTAGAAATTTCATTGTCTATAACATAATTTCTTATTTTACATGCGAGATTTGTCTTTCCAGAACCCTCTTCCCCTAGTATTAAAGTATTATAATAAAGCGTCCTTTTATCTAACCTCAACTTATCAATACTATTTATATAACGTCCTATTAAGTCTCTCATTTTTTATCCTTTAGCCTTATTTTACCAAAATAACTCTTCCTTTTTTATAATCAACGCACCTAAATAATAGGTTTAATTGAGGGCGTTTAAAATGAATTGGCATATGATACGAGGCATCATATGCCATTCCTGTTTCATCAAGCAAACTTACAATTTTAATATATTTATATTTTTTACTTTTGCACACAGCGTTTGCGTCATTTATGACTATCTTATAAAGTGACGACATAAAAGATTGATTGTCGCCGCTAGCTCGGGCAAGATACACTACATTTGGATTAAACTGTTTTGCCAAAGTAGCATTATTGGCACATCCTGCCAGCAATACCGCCATTAGTAAAATAAAAATATTCATAAACTCTCTTTTACATACAGATTTTGCAGTTCTTTAAATATCAAGCTTAAAATATTTAACGCTCAATGGATTTAAATCTACGCGTATCATATCTTCTTTATCTGAAATTGTAAATTTTTCGGACTTAAAAACTCTTTTTCTACTGCTATCTTCTCCATTAAATTTTTTAGCATCTGAATTAAAAATAAGTTTATATTTACCTTCAGTTGAGATGGGTGCGTAATAATCTTCCAGTCTCTTACCGGAGAAATTGCATACAACGACAACCCTTTCATTATCATATATTCTCTCAAACACTATGGCATTGTTTTGATAATCATCTTTATTGCACCATGTAAAATTCTCCCGCTTGTCGTGCCATAATGCCTTTTCGTTTTTATAAACCTTGTTAAGCTCCTCAACAAGATTAGACAGCCCCGCATGTGCCGGAAAATCTAAAACAGACCAGTCAAGTTCGCCCTCATAATGCCACTCATTAAATTGTCCGATCTCATCGCCCATAAAAAGCAGTTTTTTTCCTACAAATGCATACATAAAGCTATACATTGCGCGTAAATTTGCAAACTTCCAGTCATAAAGCCCACTCATTTTATTGATAAGTGAGCCTTTCATATGCACAACCTCATCATGACTAAGCGGTAAAATATAATTTTCTTCAAAAGAGTACCAAAACATAAAAGTCAGCTCATGATGGTGGTATTGTCTGTTTATCGGGTCAAGCTTAAAATACCTGAGGGTATCATGCATCCAGCCCATATTCCATTTAAAATCAAATCCCAGTCCTTCAGATTTATCTGTAACTCCTAAAAATGCGGTTGACTCTTCTGCTATCATTAATACATCATCACTAAACTTATCAGCTTCGCGGTTAAGGTCTTTTAAAAATGTGATAGCCTCAATGTTAAGGTTATCTCCATAGATATTTTTCTCCCATTCACCCTCCTCTCTGGCATAATCAAGATAAAGCATGGAAGCCACCGCATCTACTCTGATGCCGTCTATATGATACTCTCTTAGCCACCATAACGCGCTGCTAATTAAAAACGATTTGACATAAGGGTTTCCGTAATCAAAAATATTACTTTTCCATTGCGGATGATAACCCCGTTTGGGATCGGGATGCTCATAAAGCGCTGTACCATCAAAGGCTGTCAGTCCGTGACCGTCTGTTGCAAAATGAGAAGGAACCCAGTCTAGTATGATACCGATGCCCGCTTTATGAAAAATATCTACAAACTCTTTAAACTCATCAGGTGAACCAAATCTGGATGTCGGAGCAAAGTAGCCTGTTGTTTGATATCCCCAAGAACCGTCAAATGGATGCTCTGTAATAGGAAGCAGTTCAATATGCGTGAAATTCATCTTTTTGATATATTTACAAAGCCTTTTTGCTATCTCTTTATAACTTAGATAGCCGCCGTGCTCATCTCTATGCCAAGATACAAAATGAACTTCATAAATAGATATAGGATTATCCTCTTTTTTACCTTTGTTTCTTTGTTTTATCCATGCTTTATCATTAAATTCATATCTGCTTTTAAAAATTACCGATGCTGAATTTGGTTTAACCTCACTATATCTTGCATACGGATCCGCTTTTAAAAACTCTCTACCGTCTTTTGAAGCTATAAAGTATTTATAAGTCTGTCCCTCAACAGCATTTTTTACAGTTACGCTCCAATTTCCTTCATCATCTCTTTTCATAGGATTTGTATCTTTATCATAAGCATTGAAGTCTCCTATCACGCTTACATAGTTTGCATTTGGAGCATACACACAAAAATCAACGCCGCCTCTTCTTACAAAAGATCCATATTTATTATAAAGTCTGCTATCTGTCATCTTTTAACTCCTTTTTTAGTTTTGCTATTTTATAAAGGGCTTCGTACTCTTTTGCACTTTTATCCCAACTAAAAACTTCACTCATGCCATTTTGTCGCATGGACTCAAATGTGCTTTTATCGTTATAATAAATATCAACAGCCCATTTGATAGTACCCGTAAGCGCTTTGCTTGAAGGCTCATAAAATTTAAAACCGTTTGACTTGCTTACACCGTTATCAAGATTCTCAATTGTATCCTCAAGTCCTCCTACGGCTCGCACAATGGGAAGTGTTCCATATTTCAATGAATATATCTGATTGAGTCCGCACGGCTCAAACATAGACGGCATCAAAAACATATCGCATCCGGCTTCTATCTTATGTGCCATTTCATTGTTATAGCCGATATAGGTCGATACTTTTTGCGGATATCTATTTGCAACGTCATTAAAAAATCCCTCCGCCCATCTCTCTCCGCTGCCTAGTATCACAAACTGTACATGTAGGCGTAGTATCTCCCGTATGGCTCCGGCTAAAAGCTCCAGCCCTTTTTGCTTGGCAAATCTTCCTACAAAGCCGATAAGCGCCACATTTTCATCTTCAAGAAGGTTAAAGATTCGCTGAAGATCTTTTTTGCACCCCTTTTTGCCCGACATATCTTCAGGAGTGTAGTTTTTAACTAAAAATTTATCTTTTCGTGGACTCCATTCATCATAATCAACGCCGTTTAAAATGCCAAACAGCAACTCTCTGCTTCTTAAATATCCATCAAGTCCCCAACCAAACTCCGGCGTGCATATCTCTTTTGCATATTTTGGACTAACAGTATTTAACGCATCGCTTCTCATAATGCCGGATTTTAAAAAATTGACTCCGCCAAACTCCTCTAAATTATCACTGGTAAAACTCTCCCAGCCGACTTCAGCGGCATCTATGATATGTTTTGAGAATTTACCCTGATGCTGCATATTGTGGATAGTAAGCACACTTGCAGCATCAGCCAAAAGAGGCTCATATCTATAGACAGATTCAAGCATCAACGGCATAATTGCCGTATGCCAGTCGTTTGCATGGATTATATCAACTTTAAAGTTTAGTTTTTTTACAAGCTCAAAAGCCGCTTTACTGAAAAAAACAAATCTCTCATCATTATCGCCGTACGAATACCCATGCTCGTCCGTATAAAGATCGCCTCTGCCGAAATATCTCTCATAATCTATAAAATAAATATCTACTTGACCCATCTTGCATGTAAGCACTTCGCACCAAAACTCTCCCCAAATGCCCATAGCAACACCCATCTCTCCTAATGAAGTTAGTTTTGATTTATCTATTTTGTAATATCTAGGCATTACCACTTTTATATTATGTTTTAGTTTCTTGAGTGCTTTTGGCAGAGCTGAGGCAACATCCGCCAACCCTCCGCTTTTTGCAAATTCTGCTACTTCGCTAGCTGCATATAAAATATTCATATCTTCTCCTACACCGATCTGTTTAAAATTTTAACGGCGAATTCAGGCTCGACTGCATTTATGTGCATATCTTGCGATAGCTCAAATCCCGCTAGGTGAAAGATTCTCGGGTAAATACGCAATGCAAAAAGATGAATCATCTCTATATCATCAAAAAAATCCTCAGAATCAAAACTTTTATTAATAGGCGGCTCTAAAAAATCAAAATTAAAATCAAACTCTCCCAACTCTGACGTTAAGAGCTCCATACTCTTTTGAAGTATCGAGCCTAATGACTCCAATCTATCATCATCAAGACAGGTTATAGATGAAAAATCATCATTAGGCACTATCATAACCTCAAATGAATACAAACTGGCATAAGGCATAAAGGATGTAAAATATTGATTTTTAAGTAAAATCCTTTTATCTTGCGCCGACTCCTCATCTGCTATTTCGCGAAGCAGTGAGCGGCCATACTGCCTATAATGCCTTAAAAGAGTCATAAACTGCTCTTTTTTTGAAACCGGCACAACAGGCAGACCTATAATTTGCGTATGAGGATGTGACTGACTTGCTCCTGCTTTTACACCGCTATTTTTAAAAATACTCAAATATTTTATTCTCAAATCTTTTTTAAGATCATCTACTCTTGCCTTGATAGTTTTTAAAAGAAAAAAATACTCTTTAGACGTAAATGCATCCATTTTCTTATGCGCGGGAGTGTCTATGATAATCTCATGCACGCCAAAACCGCTCATCTTTTCAAAAAAACCCTCCCTTTGAATCTCAAATCTTGTATCAAGATTTACAGCCGTAAAAAGGTTTGGAATAACCCGCACTTCTATATCACCGTTATTGTCTTTTAGGGAAAATATCTCATGTTCTAGCAGATGTTCATTATGCTTACAAAAAGGGCAGTTGTCGTCTTGTAGATTTAATTTAAACGCTTCATTTGGTTTATGAAATCTCTCCGGCGCTATTACAACATACCTATTGTCTAGTTTTGAATATCTTATTTCTGACATACGATTTTTCCTTTTATTGAAGCCTTATCCATAAAATCTATCGTAAAAGCCATTGAGACTCCCTGGATAATACTGTCAAAACCACTCTCGCTTTGTGAAAATGTTTTTATCAAAAAATAACTAAGTTTTTTAGGTTCATCAAACAATATTATGATATCTCGCTTGCCGTAAGCATCTTTAAACACGAACTCTTTAGCTATCATTACGCCTTTGTCTTGCACTAAGATGTTATTTAGCAGCAAATCATCATAGTGCGCAAAATGAAGGTTTACCTCTAAAATATATGTGTATGTTCCCCTAAAGTTCAACTCAAAATCAAAATCAAAACCATTGTCTATAAAATTATACCGTTTTATCAAATTGTCATGTTCAAAGATGAGTGTTTGGTTGGATATATTTTCTTTAAACACCTCTTTGGTGAAATCTTTTACGGTATGAAAATCACCGCTTATAAACTTGTCCGGCAAAAAATCACTGCTGATAAAATCCATAAAAGAGAGTCTTTCGTATCTATCGAAAAATATCTGTTTTTTTATACTTTCATCTATTGTATGTTTGATATTATGAATAGTCTGAACACCTTTTGTCTGATTTGTGTCCTCTTTGGAGGTCAATAAATTCTCATGATAAAACTCTTCTCGCCGCATTAGAGTATTTTGATAATTAAATAGATTTTCTCTGTCATCAAACTCTATTAATGTACCTCCTTTGCAGGAGAACCGGAATATCATATTTTCTGTTGGGATTTTTATCTGAACACAACCGGTCATCTCAACATCTTTTACCTCTATATCCTGCGTAGCTGATGTGTTTTCACACTCTATAAGGTACCTGTAGGCATTATCTCTTAAATTCGGCAGATAAATCCCCCCAAAAGCCCCATGCCAAAATACATCATTTGTCTGAAGCTTGTAAAAAGAATCGCTTTTAAGCCGTCTAAACTCCATCATCCTCTTATGGATTCTATTGGATTCACTATATTTTAGAAAAAAGTTTTTCCATAAACCGCCACGCAAAAACTGCATGCTGTCATCTGCTAAGAGTTTACCGTAGTGCTCATATTTTTCTATATCGATTTTCTTTAAGCTCCATTCGTTCATCTCAAGGTATGAGACATCTTGTAAATACACAAGACCTTTAGAGCTGTTTTGCTCGTAATATTCGTTAAAATGCCGACTTGCTATCTTTTTTGATGCTAAAATGCGCTCAATAAACTCTTTAAGCCAGCCGCTTTCATACACCAGCTCATAAGTTTTTGGCCAAAGACCGAATTTCTCCAGATCATCAAAAATAATTGCACACTCTTTATTTTCTATCACATGTATCGCGTCATCAACCCGCCAAAACGGTATAGCATATCTTAAATCTTTATTTACGGGAAACAATGAAAGCTTCTCCCCTGCTTCTTCTGTCGTGTAAAAGCCATCGATATCTTTAATACCGCTGCTATATAGATGATAATCATCGACAATGCTGTATGAAACACCGCACTGCTTTAATGAAGATATTATATTATCATCCCATACTCTCTCAGTCAGCCACAGCCCTTTTGGACGCTGTTTAAAATTCTCATATATAAACTCATTTAGCTGTTGTATCTGTGCTATTTGTGATTCTTTATCAATAGATGCCAGTACCGGCTCATAATATCCGCCTGTAAAAAATTCAATATTGCACTTTTTTATATCTTCAAAAATATTGGTGTGGTTATCTTTTATGTATTTTAGTATCCAGCCGCTGCTATGAAGCGCAAATTTAAATGTATTATAACGGCTTAAAAGCTTAAAAAAAGGTCCATAACAACTTTTAACGGCATTTTCTACCGCTTCAAAAAAGTTATCTACGGGTTGATGCATATGCACGCCAAAGAGTAGTGTCGTTTTCATATTATTTTCCATTTATATAAACCAATTATCTGCAAAATCGGTATTTTTATCTATCTCTATGCCACCGTTTAATGGAACTATCTGGTTGTTAAAATCAAAACGCACATGAAATAGATTTCGTTTTGTTATATTTTTATCTATACTTATTTCGATGATCTCATCGCTTGCAATTTTAATATATGTATCACTGTACTGTTTGCTTACTTCATAGCTATTGCCGTCTTCTTCGATGGTTACGGTGAAGCCGTCTACATTTGCGATATCTCCTACAATAGCAAAATAAACAAATAATTTATCCATACCAAAATAAACTCTATCAACCGTTCGCTTCATATCCATAGTGGAGTAATATCTGTCCTCGTAAATCACACCCGCGCCATGCCACTCAAATATAGATGAGAATTGTCCATCTATCACAGGAGTTATATAGTGCTGAGGCTCTATCATGCTTTGCCTACTTTGATCATGTGCGATAGGCACAAGCAGCCATGACGGCGGGTCTTGTTTCATAAGCTTAAAGATATCTATGAGATGTTTTCTAAAAAGTTCATCAAATTCAAGCGCAAAATCCGTATAATGCCCTTTTCCATACCACCAAAACCAGTCGCTACACTCTGCTAATAAAAACTTCTCTTCTATCTGCTCATTTTTTTGCCCGCTTTTTATGTAGCTTTGTTTTGTTTTAAACAGATACTCCCATGCTTTATTTTTTTCATCATCGCCTATCCAGGTGTTAAAGTCCGCATATATCCAACTTCCGGGTTTTATATATGCTAGCTCTTTGCACTCATCTAGTGTAACATCTTGGGCTCTTATAAGCTTAGTTTTTGTTTTTAATGTATTAAACAGATCTTCTAAAAAATCATATCCGCCGTTAGGATAAAATTCCCATGCATTTTCTCCATCTAGTATAACAGATACTACTTCGCCCTCTTTTGTGTTTGGCAGGGAGGAGATAAAATCCGAAACAGCATCTTTTGTGTCATATGTTTTATATTTAAATCCTAACAGGTCGCTTAACGCGCGATCTCTAAAAAAGATGATAACACCATCTTTTTTATACGGTAAAAATTGATTTGCCTCTCCGCTTTTATGCAATATCTCTTCATCGGTTGCAATATATTTGATACCTTCATCCCCATACAAAGAGATACTTTTTTCATCCACACCGCCCTCTGCGGGCCAAAAACCTTTTGTTTTTATGCCGAATGTCTCATAATATATCTGTTTTGCTTTTTTGATATGCTTTAGCCCATCTTCTGCCAAGCTTACAGGATTATCCGGCAAAATAGTTGCCGCATTTGCTATTTTGGCGTTGTTTATATCTAATAAAAGAGGAAGAATCGGGTGGGCGTATGGGGTTGTAAAAAGAGAAATAACACCCTCCTTCGCCAATTTTTTATAATACGGCAAAATAGTTTTAATAAATGCGATAAGTTTTGAGAACAAAAACTCCTTATCGCTTTGGAAAAAATCTTTTTTCTCTATAAATGTTGAGAGCTCCTCTTTTAGATATTTACCGCACCAAGAAAGCATAAACAAAACCTCAAGCACAACAAACTGTCTGTCATCTAAGAGATCAAACTCAAGCAGCTCCGCAAAAGTACCGTTTATAATAAGATTTGGTTGTATCGATTTTATAATTTTGAGAATATACTGCTTATCGTCTTGTGTTAGTTTTGAAGGCTCAATATACCAAAGCGATAAAAATCTGTCTCTATGTGGCGCGCTCTCATAAATCTTTAACTGCTCTATCAAAGTGGCTGTTACATTAAAAGTGGCTCTTATGCCGGTTTTTTCTATAAGGTAAGGCATATCAAAATAATCTTTTATAGCATGTAAAAAAACCCAGGGCATCGATATCTCGTCATCTCTTAAATATGACGGTTGATGCATATGCCAAAAAAAATGAAGTTTCATATCAACTAATCCATGTTTGTATTTTTTCCCTAAAGTCTTGTGATATCTTTTCTCCTGTCTCTTTGGAAGCGGCCTGTATATACAGATGAACGCTGTCGTAATAATCATCTGGTATCAAAAGTATCCAGTCTGTTTTATTAAAAAATATTTTAATACCATCATCGTGAGTCGTGTTTTTATCTTTGGAGCCTTCTAAAAACCGGCGCATGATAGTACCTTTTTTATTTGACTTAACGGCAATCTCTATATGTTTATAATAAAAATCAGGTATGCTCTCTCGCATCTCTTTTAGCGTTACATGATAATTGCAAAGAAGCTGCATTAGTTTTACGGATGAATATATCGCATCAGTCTGCCATCCAAACTCAACAAACGAAAACATACCGCTTACATCAGCCAAAAGGTCAAACTTATTAATAAAGCTTGCTTTTTTACCCATCAGTTTACCTTTTGTAATCCTGAGATTTTTGAATTCATCATCCATAAAATCAGGCGCCCAGGCAGGCAGATAAACTCTATAATTTTTCTCTTCTTTATTTAAAAGGCAAAGAACCGTCAATAAAAGACAGTGATCTTCTAGCACAAACCCGTCTCTACAAACATATTCAGCTTTTTGACCGTTTGGATACATAAAGATACCTAAATCAAGATGAAGCGAAGTTACTATTTTAGATAGCTTTTCTCTGGAATCTTTTATCTTGTCTGAGAGCTGAACCAACTTCTCTTGAGATGCATAGGCATTTAGCATGATGGAATCTATATCAAAATGGTTTAATATTTGCGGATAAATATCTGAAGTCATACCATACATCAAATCAACAACTATTCGTGGTTTACTGTCTGAGTTAAATTCACCTATTAGGCTATCGACATCTTGTATATATCTCTGCTTAGTTCCCTCTATATATGTAATTGAACCGATTTGCGTAAACTCTACACGTCTGAATTGCTCTCTGAAATAGATTCTCTGAACTGCATCAGAGATTTTTGAATCTATATGCATCCCCTCGCTTGTATAAAAGCTGATTTCCGTTTTATATGGGTCTTCTACAGACTGCCTTACATGTATGCCGCCTACCACATCTTCATCTAAAAGCAATTTATGGCGCATAACATTAGCCGGTACACTTCTTAGATCAAGCGCATTAACCCCTACTGCCAAGATACCCCCTACAACAAATCTTTTTATCATGCCTGATGCCTGATGATAATCACGTGAAACATAAAGGCTGCTTCCGATTGGAAAAATAGAGGCAAAGGCTTCAGCCAACTTGTCTGCTATCTCGCCCGTTAATTCCAAATTGGCAACACCTATAACTCTCCCTTTATTAAACACATTAGCCTTAAAGCTATCACCCCATACGACATTACGGCTCACAATTGCTCCTTTTTCTATTTTTTTATCCGGCCAGATTGTTACATCATTTCTTATCTGTACATTTGAAAATACTTTAACACCCTCAGCAATAATAGAACCTTTTTTTATCTCGGCATTATCTTTTATTTTTACATTATTGCAAATAACGGCTCTGTTTATCTCGCAATTTTTACCGATAGATACGTCATCCCAAACAACACAGTCGTTTACAACGGTATTGTCTGCTATGGTAACATTATCTGCTATACAACTTTTCTCAATTATAACATTTTCACCAATTTTGACGTTTTTGCCTATTACGACATCGCCTGTGATAGTTAAGCTGTCTGGGAGATTTTGTGTTTTTGTATGAAGATGACCGTTTTTATATTTTAACGACTCGCCGGGCAATTCAAAATCTATCTTTTTGTTTAAAATATCATTGTGAACATCTCTGTAGCTTTGCGGATTGCCTACATCCCTCCAGTACCCTTCAACCTTGCATCCCCATAAGTCAATTTTTGCTTCCATAAGTGCCGGAAACAGATCTTTGGAAAAATCAAAATCTCCGCTTGCAGGAATAAATTCCAATATATCCGGTTCAATGATATATATCCCCGTATTTATGGTGTCGCTAAAGACCTCTCCCCAGCTGGGTTTTTCCAAAAATTTGATAATTTTATCGTTTTTATCGGTTATTACCACACCAAATTGAAGAGGATTCTCAACGGGAGTTAGCGCAATGGTTAAAAGTGATTCTTTTTTCTTGTGAAAAGAGATTATCTCATTCAAATCAAAATCAGTTACCAAATCACCGCTTATGATGATAAAAGAATCATCTTTTAGTATCTCTCTTGCCTGACCGACCGCTCCTGCTGTTCCGTAATCGGCATCAGGCAAAATATAGGATATTTTCACTCCCCATTTTTTACCGTCTTGAAAATAATCTTTAACGATTTCGGGCTTAAAAAAGAGTAAAATAACCACCTCTTTGATACCCGCTTTAATAACCTTTTTCAAAATATGCTCTACCATCGGAACATTAACAACATTTAGCATCGGCTTTGGTAAAGAAGTTGTCAGCGGCTGTATTCTTGTACCAAAACCACCCGCCATAATTACTGCTTTCATAAACCATCCTCACCTTAAATATATAGTCTTGCTTTAAAACTTAAATCAAACCATTATACACAAAAACAGTTAAATGTATGTGTCAAAAAACTTACATTTTAAAAAATACTGCTTCTACTATCTTCTGCGCTTCTTTTTGTAGTAACCTTAAATGTTCATTATCTACAAAACTCTCTGCGTATATTTTATATATCTCTTCAGTGCCTGATGGACGAAGAGCTACCCATCCGTTTTTAGTAACCAATTTCAATCCGCCTATTTTTGCACCGTTGTCCGCAATCGTTATAACCTTTTGTATCTCTTCGCCTGCAAGTGTTTTGTGAGTTATATCCTCTTTTGAAAGATTTTTTAAAATCTCTTTTTGTTTATGCGTTGCAGGAGCGTCAATTCTTGCATAAACGGGATTGCCAAATTTCTTTGTAAGGTTTTCATAGTAGCGTGCGGGATCTAGCCCTGTTTTTGCCAAAATCTCAACACTTAAAAGTGTCATTATCATACCGTCTTTATCAGTAGTCCATAACTCTTTGTTTTTTCTTAGATAACTAGCTCCTGCACTCTCCTCACCGCCAAAGAAAATCTCTTTATTACTAAGCGGATCTACAAACCATTTAAAGCCCACAGGTGTTTGGAAGACCTTTACGCCGTTATTTGCACAAACTCTATCTATCATGGAACTGCTAACAAGTGTTTTACCAACGCCAAGAGGCTTAAAATCTCTATGTTTACAAAGATAATCAATAGCGACACAGAGATAATGATTTGGATTTAAAAGCCCGCCGTATTTTGTTACTATGCCGTGTCTGTCAAAATCGGTATCATTACCAAAAGCTATATCAAAACTGTTTTTATGCTCTATCAAACCCTCCATTGCGTAAGGACTGGAACAGTCCATTCTGATTTTGCCATCTTTATCACAGTGCATAAATGAAAAAGTAAAATCGGCTCTATTGTGAAAAACTTCCATATTAAGATTATAATATTTTTTTATAGCATCATAATATGCCATACCGCTTCCGCCCATAGCATCCGCACCTATTTTGATATTTGATTTTTTGATAATATCCATATCTACGATATTTTGCAGATCTTTTACATAAGGCATAACAAAATCATAGGCGATTAAAAATTTTGAAGCCAGAGCCTCTTTTAGCGGCACTCTTTTTACATCTTTTAATCCATTTTTTAGTATTTCGTTTGCTCTATTTTGTATCTGGTTTGTAATCTGCTCATTTGCGGGTCCGCCGTTAGTGGAGTTGTATTTAAAACCTCCGTCACTTGGAGGATTGTGCGAAGGGGTGACAACTATTCCGTCACTGCCTGGATGAGTTAAAATAGCATAAGAGATAACAGGAGTCGGGGTATAACCAAAATCTTTTGCATAATAAACAGTTATCTCATTAGCACATAGCACCTCCAGTGCCGTTTTATGCGCAGGAGTTGAGAGAGCGTGTGTATCCATCCCGATAAAAAGCATATTTTTTACTTTATCTTTTCTATATTCAGCTACTGCTTGTGTTATCGCTAAAATATGATCTTCATTAAAACTACCGTCATTAGCGCTTCCTCGGTGCCCTGACGTTCCAAAAGAGACATGGTTGGATTCTTTTTGCATATCCGGCTTTATAGTATAATAATTACTTATCAAATCAGCCACATTGATTAAGATATCTTTGGGTGCTAATTTTCCTGCTAACTCACTTATCGCCATCTTAACCCCTTTGTTGATTTATTTTTATATCAAGCATTTGAGCCGCTTGTGCGATTGGATAAGAGGTCGGTGAAGAAGTAAGTAGCGGATGAGTAGCTACTTGCAGATTTATAAGCCCGTAAATGCTCACCCTATTTTCAATAGCCACGCCTATTACATTAATCATCTCGCCCACATCAATACCGCCGATTATCTGTGCGCCTACAACAACCCCGCTTCGCTTCATGCAAATCAGTTTAATCGTCTGTTTTCTTGAATTTGGAAGTTTATTTGGATGCTTATCATCAACTACAACAGTTGTCGCTTCAATATCCAGACCCTCTTTGTGTGCCATCTCCTGTGTTACTCCGGCTGACGCGAAGCAGGTATCTCCGATAACAGTCGAAAAAATCGCGATAGTCCCTGAAAAAGTTTTGGAATATTTAATGCCATACAACGCACTTACGGCTGTCCTGGCTTCTGCTGAAGCAGTTGATGCCAGCATGATGCCCGTTGTTCGCTTTGTTACAAAATCTCTTTTTTGGGCGCAATCTCCAGCAGCAAATACATCTTTTTTCACAGTTCTCATATATTCATCTACGTAGATAAAATCGCCTCTTAAAGAGATGCCGGTATCTTTTGCAAACGTAGTATCCGGTGCATACCCTACGGCAATAATAAGAGCATCGCATTTTATCTCTTCGCCGTTATCAGTTAAGATGGATGAAACTCTGCCGCCTGTGTCTTTTATCTCTTTTAAATGTGATCTGACGTGACTTATATCATCTTTTAAAATTATTTTTTCTATCAACTCTTTAAATTCACTGTCAAACGCCTTGCCTAAAAGCTGCTTGCCCACAAGTGAGATTGTTTTGCCTTTTTCATAAAGCTCCAGCGCCACTTCAAGACCTATAAAACCTGTTCCCACAATGGTTATATTTTGCGCAGATTGCAAATCTTTATAAGTAGCTTCAAGCTCCTTTGGATTTTTTGATACATAATGTATCCCTTCAATGTCACCGTGAGGAACTTTTTTTGGAGTAGAGCCTGTTGCGATAATGAGTTTATCGTACTTTATCGTCTCATTTGATGCCAAAGTTACGATTTTATCATCATAATTTGCATCTACGGCTCTGTCTATGAGCAACTCTATCCCGCTTTTTAACGCCATTTCACCACAAGGGACAAAATCATCTTCAAGTGAATCTAGTTTATTTCCAAATACATATGGAATACCGCAGGGAACGACATTTTCCTCGGTACTTTTTACAACAATTACTTTTTTATCCGGATAATAGGCTCTGCTTGACATTGATGAAACCATTCCTGCCGGTCCGCCGCCTATGATTAAAATATCGCACCTTTTCATGGTTTCTCCTAATATCTGTATGTTGTTAATGCATGCATGTACGAGCTTCGCTCAAACGCAGCCGGGTTATCGGTATGCTTTAAAGAGATACTACCTATCATCTGAGCAATTGATTTGTACTCTTTTTCAATCATCCACTGCTGTATAAACTCAAGCATTCTTGACACTTCGCTTATCCCTTTTTGAAATAAAACAGATGCAAAAGAGGTAGCTTTTGCTCCGCTCATAAGTGCTTTTAATACATCTTCTCCGCTATGGATGCCGGTATTTGCGCACAAGTCTATATCTAGTTGATTGTATAAAATTGCACACCATCTCAGCGTCTGGCTTAAACTCGAAGAGGATGTAAGATTTACCTTTGTTAGAGTCGTAAGTTCCTCTAGATCGATATCTACTAGTGTGGAATTATCAAAAATAGTAAGCCCGTCCACGCCGGCATCCTCAAACTGCTTTGCCGTAAAAGCGGGATTTGTAAAACAAGAATTCATCTTTAAGCTAAGAGGTATTTTTACATGTGCTCTTAAATCTTTTATAATTTTTATATACATCTCTTCAATCTCGCGTGGATTTAGAGTGGCGTCTGTGGGAACATATGTAACATTTAGCTCCAATGCATCTACTCCGGCATCTTGAAGCTTGGTTGCATAATCTATCCAACCGCCATCACTTACTCCGTTTAAACTCCCGATAACAGGAATATCCACACTTTGTTTTATATGAGCAACTTCTTCTAAATAAGCATCAGGACGAATATGATCAAAATCCTCATCTTGCGGAAAAAATTCTGTTGCTTCAGAAAACGAATCTCTGTTTCTAAATAAAAAATGATCTACCTGATGAATCTCTTTATTTATCTGCTCTTCAAAAATTGACTGCAACACAACCGCCGCTATACCGCTATCTTCCAGCTTTTTAACATTGTCAAGACTGCCCGTTAAAAGCGAAGAGGCGGCAATTAGCGGATTTTTAAGATTAAGTCCTAAATATTTTGTTGTTAAATCTACCATTATAATCTCCTATTGTATTGAATTGTAAGCATTATTTAGCTTATCTATTGATTGTTTTAACAGCCCGATTTCATCACCGCTACAATCTAAAAGCAGCTTTTTCTCCACACCCTCTTTTCCGACTACACAAGGCTGACTGATAGCTACATCCATGCATATATCTGTACAGTTTTTCTCAAGTTTTGCCGAGAGTGTAAATATCTTTTTTTCATCATAAACGATAGCTTTTACAATCTTTGCGACTGCAACGCCGATAGCCTGTTTTGTAAAGCCTTTTTTATTTATAATCTCATACGCTCTGTTGCGGACTTTTTGCATGACATCATCTTTTATATCTTCAAATTGAGGCATATCTTTTAGCCTGATGGGTCCAATGTTTGCAACCGACCAAAGCGCAAATTCGCTATCTCCATGCTCTCCTACAACAAATGCATGAATGTTTTTTCTATTTATCCCCAACCTTAGCCCAAGCTCCTCTTTCAGGCGCATAGTATCAAGAACCGTTCCGCTGCCAAAAATTTTACTGCTCTTGCGCCTGCTTGTCTGCAAAGCAACTCTAGTTAGTACATCAACGGGATTTGTTACAATTAAAATATTTGATGACAAATCTACTTTATCGAGTTTTGCAACTATATCTTTTATGATTGAAACATTTTTAGACAACAAATCAAGTCTTGTTTGACCCTCTTTTTGTTTTGCGCCGACTGTGATAACTATAACCTCACACCCTTTTAGCTCACTTAGATTATCGGTTGCCATAATTGTAGTGCTGCCGTTTAAAAACGGTATGGCATCTTCAAGGTCGTACACTTCGCCAAGTGCCCTGTCTAATGTTCTGTTATAGATAATGAGCTCACCGGCAATATCAAGCAAAACAAGCGCATCCGCAATCCCGATACCTACATTTCCTGCACCTACAATACCTACTTTCATAATTTACTGCCGTACTCTTCTTCAAGAGTTTTATATCGTCTGTATTGTGTTTGCGCCGTATGCCTTGCCGTTTGTAAAAACTCTTTGGCTGAGTTTTTGTTCATTTTCTCAACCATTTTAAATCTTGTTTCATTATACATATAATCTTTTACATCGATTTTAGGACCCCTGTAATCAAGATGCATAGGATTTGTACCGCTGTCAATTAATCCCGGATTAAATCTAAATATCGGCCAAACACCACTGTTTACCGCATTTTTTTGCTGCTGCATACCGTATCTTAAATCATATCCGTGTGCAATGCATTGTGAATAAGCGATGATAATAGACACGCCGTCATAAGCCTCCGCTTCTACAAATGCTTTTGTTGTTGCCGTATTGTTGGCACCCATGGCAACTTTTGCCACATAAACATTTTCATAAGCCACAGCCATAGCTGCCAAATCTTTTGCAACTCCGCTCTTCCCGCCTGCTGCAAATTTTGCAACTGCACCCGTAGGTGTAGCCTTAGATTGTTGTCCGCCAGTATTTGAGTAAACCTGAGTATCAAGGACTAAGATATTTACATTTTTTCCGCTAGCTAGCACATGATCTAATCCGCCATAGCCTATATCATAAGCCCATCCGTCACCGCCGATAATCCAAACTGATTTTTTCACAAGATATTCGCTAATATCCAAAAGTTCTTTGGCTTCATCACTTGAGAGTTTTTTCAACATATCTTCTAACTTTGCAACTCTTTTTCGTTGCAATTTTATATCTTGTTCAGTTTTTTGTACAGCATTAACAATCTCTTCAACCAAATCTTTGTCCAAAGCATCTTTTAATTCATTTAATAAAGTTAAAGCCCTATCTCTATGATTATCAATAGCGAGCCTAAAGCCCAAACCAAATTCGCCGTTATCTTCAAAAAGTGAATTTGACCAGGCGGGACCTTTGCCCTCTTTATTTTTCTTCCATGGAGTTGTCGGTAGATTGCCACCGTATATAGAACTACATCCTGTTGCATTTGCTACTATCATTCTATCCCCAAAAAGCTGAGTCGCAAGCTTTATATACGGTGTCTCGCCACATCCCGGACATGCACCGCTAAACTCAAAAAGAGGCTCTAAAAATTGTGCTTCTTTGGCGCTGTCATGTTTAACGATATCTCTATCAACTGTAGGCAAAGAGGTGAAAAAATTCCAAATTTTTGCTCCGCTCTCACGCAAGGGAAACTGATCGTGCATATTAATCGCTTTTAGATTTGTTTGGGACTTATTTTTAGCGGGACAAACCTCGACACACAAAGCACATCCCGTACAATCTTCAACTGAAACGGAGATATTATAAACTGCGTTCTCACCAAACTCTTTTCCTTTAGCCTCTGCATGTAAAAAGCCCTCAGGTGCGCCCTTTAGTAAAGATGCATCAAACACATTGGCGCGTATGACCGAATGCGGACAAACCTCAACACATTCATTGCACTGGATACAAACGTCAGGATCCCAAACAGGAACCTCTAGTCCAATATTTCTTTTTTCAAACTGCGTTGTTCCGCTTGGCCATGTTCCATCAGCCGGAAACTTAGATACCGGAATGCTATCGCCCATAAATGCACTCAACTTACGCGTAACTTCATCCACAAAAGGCGACATATCACCTTTTAAGATAGGTGATAAAGAGATATCACTATCTATATTTTTTAAAGAAGTATCTACTTTATATAAATTTTTAAGCGTACTGTCAACCGCATCATAATTCATCTTGACAATTAAGTCACTTTTTTTACCATAGGTTTTCTGAATTGATTTTTTAATGCTGTCTATTGCTTCATCTATAGGTAAAACTTTACTGATTGCAAAAAAGCATGTCTGCATGATAGTATTTATCCGCCTGCCCATGCCTGTTTGTTTTGCTATCTCATAAGCATCAATCGCATAAAAAGCAATATCATTTTCTTTTATATATTCTTGCACTATTTTTGGAAGTCTATGCCAGAGCTCATCTTTTGGATACGGGGTATTTAATAAAAACGTACCGCCCTTGCGAAGACGCGGTAAAATATCAAATTTTTCTAAAAATACAGCCTGATGAACGGCTAAAAAATTTGCTTTTTGTATGGCATAAGTTGATTTTATCTCTTTTGGAGAAATTCTTACATGCGATACCGTCATAGCGCCTGATTTTTTAGAATCATACACAAAATAACCTTGTGCGTATTTGTCGGTATCTGCTCCTATGATTTTAATCGTATTTTTATTTGCTCCAACTGTTCCGTCAGAGCCTAATCCATAAAACATCGCCTCATACATATCATCATTTTGCAAATAAAAATTCTCATCATAATCTAGTGAAGTATGTGTTACGTCATCATTAATACCGATAGTAAAATGTTTTTTGGGTGATGGTTTGCCCATCTCATCATATATGCCTTTTATCATGCCGGGAGTAAACTCTTTAGAAGATAGTCCAAACCTGCCGCCCATTACTTTTGGCATCTCAAACGGCAAAATATCACTGTTTTCAAAAAGCGCAGCTACAACGTCATGATAAAGCGGTTCACCTAAACTTCCTGATTCTTTTGTTCTATCTAAAACTGCTATGGTTTTTACTGTTTTAGGTAAAGCGGCGATAAACGCATCAACTGCAAAAGGAAGTGAGAGTCTGACTTTGATCATACCTACTTTTTCACCTTTATTTGCCAAATATTCTGCCGTCTCATCCGCTGTCTGGGCACCTGAGCCCATAAGCATGATGACTTTCGTGGCGTCTTTGGCACCAACATAATCAAAAAGATGATAAGCTCTGCCTGTAAGAGCGGCAAATCTATCCATCTGCTTTTGCAAAATTTTCGGTACTGCCAGATAATATTTATTTACAGATTCTCTGGTTTGAAAGTAAACATCAGGATTTTGGCTCGTTCCTCTAATAAATGGGTTATCAGGTGTCAGCGCTCTTTTTCTGTGAGCGCTTACAAGATCTGTATTTATCATCTTTTTAAGTATATTTTCACTTAATACCTCTATCTTGCTTACTTCATGTGAAGTTCTAAAACCATCAAAAAAGTGTAAAAACGGCACTCTTGCTTCAAGTGTTGCAGCTTGGGCAATTAGTGCAAAGTCATGAGCTTCTTGACCGCATCCTGATGCCAAAAGTGCAAATCCGGTTTGACGCACACCCATAACGTCTTGATGGTCTCCAAAGATAGATAAAGCTTGATTTGCAATACTTCTTGAAGCCACATGAAAGACTGTTGAAGTTAACTCACCGGCAATTTTATACATATTGGGAATCATCAAAAGTAAGCCTTGAGATGCAGTAAAAGTAGTAGTTATCGCTCCTGCTTGAAGTGCGCCGTGAACAGCTCCGCTGGCACCTCCTTCGCTTTGCATTTCATAAACCTCAGGCACCTGTCCAAAGATATTTTTCTCACCTTTTGAACTATAAACATCACTTAACTCACCCATAGGTGAAGCCGGCGTAATAGGATATATGGCTATAACTTCATTTATCTTATGAGCCACTCTTGCCACAGCCTCATTTGCATCAACCGTTATAAATGTTTTTTTCATACTCTTATCCTCGCTTACAAATTTAACAATTTCTTAGACAATCCCGCTATTTCCAATTCTTCATTTGTAGAAACTGTCATTACTTTTAAATTATACATCTTTAGTGATTTACTTATATGTTCTTTAGTTAACAAACTATGCTCACCGATACCTCCCGTTAAAACAACCCCGTTAACACTACCAAGAGTCATCATGTAACTGCCGATATATTTTATAATTTTATATATAAACATATCAAACGCAAGCATTGCTTTTTTATCGCCCTTGGCGTACAGTTTTTCTATCTCTCGTACATCGCTGATACCGCAGATACCTTTTAATCCGCTTTGTTTGTTTAAAACATTATTGACTTCTTCATCTGTTAAGTTTAATTTTTCTTTGATGTATAAAACAAGTGAAGCATCGATATCGCCGCATCTTGTACCCATTATAAGTCCCTCAAGCGGAGTAAATCCCATAGACGTATCCACGCTTTTGCCCTCTTTGATTGCACACACACTAGCACCATTGCCAAGATGCGCGGTAATGAGATTTAGCTCACTCAAATCTTTTCCTAAGAGTTTTGCCGCCTTTTTTGCCACATAATGATGCGATGTTCCGTGAAAACCATATCTTTTGACGCCCAAATCTTCATAGTAATTATACGGCAGTGCGTATCTGCTGGCAAAATCAGGAATACTTTGATGAAATGCCGTATCAAATACAGCGACTTGCGGAGTATTTGGTGAATGCTCTTTAATGGCTTTTATGCCTGCTAAATTTGAGGGGTTGTGTAGTGGTGCCAAAGCTGAGAGTTTGTCAATCTTTTGCATGACATCTTCATCTATCAAGATAGGTTCTTTAAAAAAATCTCCGCCGTGAACAACTCGGTGCCCTACAACTTTGATATCATCAAAAGTCTCAATAATGCCTTTTTCTATAAGTTCGTTAACTGTTTGTTTGATAGCGCTTAAATGATCTTTGATCTCCTCTTTTTCACCCTCATAAACCTTATCTAGCGTATTTAATTGAAATATTTTATACTTTATGGATGAACTGCCACTGTTTAAAACTAAAATCTTCATGCTCTCTCCTGCGCTTGAATTGCGGTAATTGCTATTGTATTTACTACATCTTCTACCAAACAGCCTCTGCTTAAATCATTAACCGGCTTCTTTAGTCCCTGTAGTACAGGACCGATCGCTACTGCGTTAGCGCTTCGTTGGACTGCTTTATAGGTTGTATTTCCTGTGTTTAAGTCCGGAAAAATAAAAACAGTTGCCCGTCCTGCCACTTTTGAATCAGGCATTTTTTCTTTTGCAACTGCAGCGTCAACTGCGGCATCATACTGCATAGGACCGTCTGCTAGTATGTCGCTTCTTGTTTGTTTTACTATATTTGTCGCATCTCTTACTTTTTGTACATCATCTCCGCTGCCTGAACTGCCTGTTGAGTAAGATATCATGGCTACTATAGGCTCAATACCAAATTTTTTAGCGGTGTCGTTTGAAGAGGCGGCAATAATTGCCAGCTCTTGTGGTGTCGGATCTTTATTTATAGCACAATCTCCAAAAACAAGCACTTTTGTATCAAGAGACATAAAAAACACACTAGACACCAAAGGTGTTTGCTCATTTGTTTTTATAATCTGCAGTGCCGGCCTTACCGTATCGGCAGTTGTATGAGTCGCACCGCAAACCATACCATCGGCATATCCCTGCTTTACCAGCATAGTCGCAAAATATGTGGTATTTGTCTGCATCAACTCTGTTGCATCTTCAAGAGTTATTCCCTTTGCTTTTCTTAGCTCATAAAATTTCTGCGCAAATTCGCTTTGTAGCTTCTGCTCATTTTTTTGATCAACAAACGAAGCCCTGCTGATATCTGCGCCTATTAAGGCGGCTCTTGCTTTAAACTCCTGCTCATCTCCTGCAAAAACTATATTTGCAATGCCTCTGCTTAAGATAATCTCAGCGGCTTTTATAATCCTGTCATCCACCTCTGTGAGAACAATCTTTTTAATGCTCCTTTTTGCTGTCTCAAAGAGCTTGTATTTAAACATAAGCGGGGTTTGAATCATACTATCCAAATTTCCAAACTTATCTAAAAAGAACTTTTTATCAATATATTGTTCTACTTTGCCTAAAATTTTTGAGAGATGATTTTTATCCATATACAAAATATCCGCACAGATATCATCTAGCTGTTTTACGGTATCCATAGTATCTGTTTTTACACTGAGTATCGGTACTTTATCGCTAAATCCATTTACCAAAGTATCCAGTTTTTTAGGAATGATGCCGCCTGTTAAAATCAGTGCGGATATGCTGGCGGAAGTCTTTGATGCAAACATGGCAAGAGCACATAAAATAATATCGCTTCTATCGCCTCCTACAATTATTAGGTCATCATGGTTTACATGTAAGATAAAGTTATCAACTCCCATAGCGGCTATTTTAATCTCCCTAACGCCTTTAATTACATTTGCTTTTATAATCTCTTTTGCACCAAGAGTGTCTTTGATCTGTTGCAGGCTTAAAAGATGCAAATCTTCGATATCCGGCACGCAAAACAGAGGATATTTTTTTTGTATCTGACCTTGCGATCGGTTAATTATAGTTGCTAAATGGATATTATTTGAGTTTTTTATATTGTGATAATTTATATCAATCTCGTCATCATTTACATAATTCATGATAGATACTATCGGTGAAGCTAGATTTTTTGCGATTTTTAGATTAATATCCTCGGTAAAGAGATCTAGTTCATCTTGGCTTATGCCGCAAATCAAAACAAAGTCATACTCTTTTAAAAGATTACTGTAATGCTCTATGATATTTTCTAAAAACAGTGATTCATCCGCTGAAATAAGATCAGCCGCCTGATCTTTCGTGCAGTAAAACATATCCTCGTTTTTTATTTGCAAATGAAACATCTCTTTTATAAATGAAAGCTCATTTTCATCTGCAACAATAGGATTAAAATATGCAACTTTTTTAAATCTTGCTTTTAGTATCTCAAGAAAATATATGCTAAAAAGCGTTACTCCGGAACTTTTTTGAAGCGGTGAAAGGTATATCGATCTCATTTGAAACTCCTATATTTAGTAAAGTTATTTTTTATCAAGTACCTCAAAAGCCGGTAAAATCGAGCCCTCTAAAAGCTCAAGTGATGCACCTCCGCCTGTTGAGACAAAACTCATATTTTCCGCCTCGCCCGCTTTATTTACCGCATTTACGGTATCACCGCCGCCTACTATGGTATAAGCATAACTATCGGCAACTCTGTGGGCTAGTTTTATAGTACCTCTTGAAAAACGCTCCTGCTCAAAAACACCCATCGGACCGTTCCAGATTATGGTATTTGACATATCCACCACTTCTTCAAACATCTGCAGCGATGCCGGCCCGATATCAACGGCAATCAAACCTTCCTCGATATCATAAATAGGCGTAATTTGCACATTTGTCGGATTTTTAAGATTATCAGCCGCAACGACGTCAAAAGGCAGATATATCTTAACGCCTGCTTTTTTAGCATCATCTAAAATCTCTCTTGCTTTATCCAAATAGTCATCTTCAACTAAAGATGCTCTTGTGTCAATACCCGTAGCTTTTAAAAAGGTATTGCTCATAGCGCCGCCGATGATTATCCTATCAACTTTTGGCAATATGTTTGTAAGCAGCGTAATTTTAGAAGAAACCTTAGCCCCGCCGATAATAAGCAGTATCGGTTTTATGGGATCATCAAGAGCTTTTGCAAATGCATCAATCTCGCTTTTTAACAAAAATCCCGCAACTTTTACTCCCACATACTGCGCCACCCCGTATGTTGAGGCATGTTTTCTATGGCTTGCTCCAAATGCGTCATTGACATAAACATCTGCAAATTTTGCCAGCTCTTTTGCCAAATCCGGAGAATTTTTTGTCTCGCCTTCATAAAATCTTATATTTTCAAATAAAATCACCTGAGAGTTATCAGCCTTTAAAACCTCATCGCCCTCTTTTTCAAAATCCTCTATAAACATTACTTTCTCTTTTAAAAGCCTCTCTAAGCGTTTTGCCGCAGGTTTTAATGAGAGATTTTCATCTCTTTGTTTTGGACGGCCAAGATGTGAAACTAACACTATATATCTAGCTTTATGGTCTATGCAGTAGTCTATAGTTTTTAGCGCGTGTGTTATTCTGGTGTCATCTGTGATATTATGATTTTCATCTAAAGGAACATTAAAATCGACTCTGATTAAAACTCTTTTGCCTTCAACATCTACATCTCTTAGACTTTTTGCCTTTTGCATATACTCTATACTGTTATTCATAACGATTCACCCTCCTCTAAAAATTTCTCCTCATCAATATGTTTTGCATGCGGATAATCGTACATGTACTCATAATACTCATGAGCCATTTTCCCCGAATCAAATGTCGGATTTACATCGCGCATGGAGTTTTTCATAATCTCCATCCATTTGGCTTGATTATCATAATACATGGGAATTATAGTACGTTCCAAGATATCCATCATAGCTCTGTTATCATCATTGTCCTGCGTAGTGACAGGCTTGTTTGCATCTGAGGGGATAATAAATGAATTAATACCGTCTTGAGCAAACTCCGGAACCCAGCCGTCATTGATAGAAAAATTGATAGCGCCGTTCATGGCGGCTGTCATACCGCTTGTACCGCTTGCTTCATGCTTTAGTCTTGGAGTATTTAACCAGATATCGGCACCTTTTTTAAGCAAAGCCGACAAACTTAGTTCATACCCTATTAAAACGGCTACATTATCGTATTTTAAACTGATATGCACTAACTCATCAAATACATGTATAGAGTCCGTATCAAATGGATATGGTTTACCTGCCCATATAATTTGAACTTTTTGCTTTTTTCTTGTAACTAGCTTGTGAAACCTCTCAAAATCGTGCGTTAAAAGTCCCGCGCGTTTATAATCTGCAAAACGCCTTGCCCAGACTATCGTTAAAACATCAGGATCAAACAATTGTCCGGTCTGATCTGCCACAACATCAAACAAAACTTTCTTTAAGTGTTTTTTACGTGCCATAAGCTCATAATCCTCATGCTCATCCAGTGCGCGTAAAAGAGTCTTGTCTATCCAAAATCTTCTATTTTGAGCATTGGTTATTGAGATGATAGGAGCTATGTCTTTATATCCGTCCCACATCTGATTTGCTACTGTGTCATGAAGTTTTGACACTGCATTTGCCCGCTTTGAAAGTCTTAACGCTGCAAGCGTGAGACAAAATTTATCCTCTGTTATCTGTGTAATTGAGACCATCTCTTCGAGTGACAATCCGTTAAAAAATCCCATGCTGTAGAGTTTGTGAATATCATGTGTTTCATTACCTGCCATCTCTGGAGTGTGCGTTGTAAAAACGATATGTTTTTTTAATTCTTGGAGTGTTTTGTACCGTTTATAAAGCTCAAACGCAAGAGGAATGGCGTGACCTTCGTTTAGATGATAAATCTCTATATTTTGATCAAGCGCATCTAAGACTTTCACGCCTCCAATACCCAAAACTATCTCCTGAGCTATTCTTGTCTCCTCATAAGCGTCATAAAGTTTATAAGATATAGTTCTTGCCAGATAATCATTTTTATCATAATCTGTTGTTAATAATATAACAGGAGCAGTCCCAAAAGTTTCAGGTTTTAAATAGTAGGCTTTTACCCATACCGTGTGTGAATTAACGCTAACAGGCACTTCTATGTTTAAGTCTTCTAAAAAATAGTAATGTTTGCGTATAAAATCGACTTTTAGATTTCTCTGCTCATCACGTGATTGGTCATAATATCCATAGCTCCAAAGCATTCCCACGCCTACAACATTTTGACCTAAATCATGAACGCTTCGCATGTGCGAACCAGATAAAAATCCAAGACCTCCGGAGTATATCTTTAATGCCTGATGAATAGCGAATTCCATAGAAAAATAAGCAACTTTTGTTGAATAATCCTCGTTGATTTTATATGTGTGTAGTTCCATCTTTTCTCCTAATAATCTTTTTTATACATTTGTATCAAATCATCATCAATCTGATATTTATTTGAAGCGATATAATTTATATCTACAAACTCAAACTCCGAATCTTTATAAACTATTACATCTTTACAAATCTCTTTTGATAAGATCCTGTCAATTGACTTCTCTACAAATTGGCTGGCCATAAGTCTATCAAAAACAGTCGGATTGCCGCCTCTTTGTATATGCCCCAGCACTGTCGCTCTTGTCTCCATGCCTATCTCATCTTCAAGCCACCGAACCATCTGCTGCGTCATATCCATGCCTTCTGCTACAACGCAGATGACATACCTGCGTCCTTTTTGAAGCTCTGTTAATATCTGCTTTTTTTGATGCTTTAAATCATAAGGCATCTCAGGTATAAGACAAAGCTCAGCGCCTGAAGTGATAGCTGAGACAAGAGCTAAATATCCACACTCTTTGCCCATGGTCTCAACGACAAAAGCCCGCTTAAACGATGCGGCGGTATCTCTGATGCTGTCGATTGAAGATCTTATGATGTTTAATGCCGTATCAACACCCAAACAATACTGTGTCCCGTAAATATCGTTATCTATAGTCGAGGGGATGCCCACAAACTTCAGATCAAATTCGCCGCAAAAGATATCCATGGCTCTAAAAGAACCGTCGCCGCCTAAGACTATGATTTTATCAATTCCCACTTTTGTGAGATTTGAAAATGCTGTTTGTCTGTACTGTTTGTCAAAAAAACGCTTAGACCTTGAAGAGCCGATAATAGTCCCGCCTAAATGGATAATACCCGATACATCAGTAAATGTTGCCTCTTTTATATTGCCGTCGATAAGACCCTCTAGTCCGTCATATATGAAGTACGGCTTCAAACCGCTAAAGATAGAGCGCTCAACAAAATACTTAATAGCAGGATTCATACCTGCGCAATCACCGCCTGAAGACATAATAGCTATCGACATAAACAACTCCTAATAATAAATTTACAAAGAGATAAGCAAGATAATCTTGCTCTTTAGTTGGGTTTGGTATAAGAATTATAGCTCACAAAGGCAACCATTTAGCAACAATCAATTATAATTTACGATATAATAAAAAGTATTAAAATGCTTTTTAAAAAGCAAGGAGGCATAAAAATGTTATATAAAGCGGGTGGTTTTTTAATCGTATTGTCTATTGTCTTCTTTGCGACTGGATGTGCAAAGTCTCAAGAGCAAAAGGAACTCTCCGTTAAAGACAACAGCGTTGATATCCGTGTAGAGGGTGCCGTTTATCCGTTAAAGAAACAGACAATCATACCCTCCGTTACGGGCTATATAAATAATATTTATGTAAAAAATGGAGACAGAGTCAAAAAAGGCACTCTTATCTACACTATAAACAAACAGCCTCTGGCTCTTAGTATAAAAAGCCTGCAAACCCAAATAGCCGCTTTAAAAAATATCAGACGACATATACTCTCAAGCCGCACGACAGACGGAAATATCTATGCGGTAAACATTGCAGCTAGAGAGCTTAAAAAAATAGCGCAGCTAAAAGCGCTAGGGTACGCAAACTCCTTTACACAAAACAAATACAAAAAAAATTATATCAATGCCATCTATTCAAACCGATTAGCAAGAGAAAATAGTTACAAAAATCTAAAAGATTTAGACACAAATATCAAAACCAAAGAGCTTGCACTGCAAAAACTCCAATTTCAATATAACCATGCTGATATGCGCGCACGAATAGATGGATTTGTAGCAGGCTTACATGTAAGCGTTGGCGAACAAGTTAGCGCAAACTCCAAACTAGGCGCTATTGTAAATATTGACAAAGTTATCGTAAAAGCGGGCTTTGCCACGGGACTTTTACCATTTATCCATCTTCACCAAAGAGTTCATGCCGATTTCATAACTACGCCGCCATACGGCGCTACCGCTTATATATCACAAATCAACCCTGTGGTAAACCCAAAATATGGGAGAATGACGATAGAGATGATAATCAAAAATCACAATTATCAACTGCAAGAGGGCACAAGAGCACTAATTACCATTAAACTCTCCAAAAAAGGGCAAGCTGAGGTTAAAAAATATTTTTTAAACAACAAGCGCAATAAAATGCTTGAGATAAAATCTAAAATTTAATTTTTATACAGATATACTCTTCCAAGAGGGAGATATTCTTTTGTGAATTGGTTTTGAATAAAATGCAGTTTAACGGTTAATCTTCTATTTCTATCTTTTAGCCATACCTTATTATACGCATCGTATATATCTGTATTTTGCGGTAAAAATTTTGAAGAAATACTCAGATATACATCATGCTTGTAAGCTTTACATGTAAGAACAAAACCGTTTTTATAAAATCTTACATATCCGCCTATATTTTTAAGTATAAGATAACTTTTTCCGAGCACTCTGCCAAGCTTATAAAAATAGATATTATCACGCTCTAGTTTATGGTTTTGCGGCACCTCGGCATAAACCAAATTATTTGTTAATTTTGCCATAGCATAACTAAAATATATACCGTTTTTTGGCTTTGTCTCACGGTAAAGAAGTCCGCTGCTATAAACCTTTTTATAAACAGGAGCCAGATAGTTCATATATATAAAATTTTTAAAACCATATTTTTGATACTCTTTTTTGTATTTGGTAAGCAGGTTTATAAAGGCAAGAGAATCGTTTAATATATGAGAATCATCATATATTGGGTAATAGTTTGTTATCTCTACGTTATTAACCCAGCCCACACCCTGCACCTGAATCTTTTTTTGAATTTGCTTTGTATCTGTGATATAGCTCTCAGTCATGTCATATGAGACAAAAGGAAGCAAATAGGCATGTTTTCTAAAAGCCTGATTGGTTACAACAAACACTCCTCTTTGCCTGAGAATTTTATAAAATTTTGCCACTAAAGAAAAGTAGTTTTTATGAGGATTTAATTGTTTAAAACGGGCAAAAATAGACTTATACTCTTTTTGCAAAATATATCCCCCTGATGCCCAGTCAAAAAATACTCCGTTAAAACCTTTTTGTTTAATGGTATGGATTAAATTATCTACTCTGCGTCTAAATACCTCTTTGTTACCAAGATTATAATAATAGTCTTTGCACCAGTCATAATGGTTCTCTTTACAGTGAATAAATGGGCCGTTTGGATTTAGTGTTGCAAACCTGCGGTGCTTATACAGCCACGACACAAAACCGCTGTTGCCCCCATCTGTGTAATAATAAAAAGCCGGCATCCAGTCATATGCGATATGGCGCTTTATGGATAAAATCCCATCTTTTTTTAACCTCTTATATGTCAACTTATCATCATTGATGTCTCCGAGTTCCACGATACTAAACTTCTTTGCCCATCTAAGTGCGCCGTCGTACAGCGAGGATGTTGCATATCCGCCTTTTTGTTTTAATATAGTTAAATTTTTTGTGTTATCTATAACTTTGTATTGGTTTTTACCGACAATGTTAGCATGAAGATTATCGGCAAAACTACTTACATGTAAAAATGATAAAATCAGGAGATATTTAAACAATGAAGAGATATTTTTTGTCATTTAATAAGCTCCTTAAACTTAATATTTTTTACCAATAAAAATATATACAATAACACAAAATCAACAAAAAAAAGTAAAAAATGATATATCATAGCAGCGACTAATGCATCCTCCTTGCTTACTCCATGATGATGCAACAGCAACACGACAGCCCCCTCATATGTCCCAATGCCGGCGGGAGTAAGCGGAAGAGCCAAAGCAATGGTAGAAAAAATAAAAAGCTCGATGATATCTTGTAAATTAAGCCCGAAATGTACGGCATACTTATAAAAAAAGAGAGTATCCATAAAGTAGCTAAACCACACAAATAGTGTATATAAAAGGATATACCATGGACTCGTAAGAAGATGATTGATGTTGCTAAAGATCTTTTGAGAATATATACGCACACGCTTGAATGGAATCTTTTTTAAGAGCAGCAGTGTCTTTTTATATCTAAGCAGAGCTATAATAAGAGTGATAGAAATAATCAAACCCACAAGAGAATACTTAATAGCATCATTTGTAAAATAGTAATATGCCCATAAGCAAAGAAGTAAAAAAAGCACTATCGCATCAAAAAATCTCTCCACAAATATCACGGACACACTCTTATGATAACCATACTTGTAAAATTTTTTCAGATACAGAGCTTTTGATAATTCACCGAGTCTAGCCGGCAAAATCATATTTAAAGCACTCGAGACGATGATCGTCTCAAGCGATATCTTAAAAGAGAGACTTGTCATCTGTGCCCATCTTAGACTAAGCATTATGTCACTAATTAACATAACAAAAATAGCTACAAAAATCCAAAAAAAGGAAAACTGTCCAAAATCTATACTGCTAAAACTAAATCCATGGAATATATAAACAACAATAGCAGATAAGACGGTTATTTGGATGATCTTATTCATGATTTAAAATACTCATCAATTTATCTTTGGTACGGCCTGTTGAATAAAAAGCAAGAATATAATCTATATTAAAAGAAGCATATTTTCTTAACAAAAATAACATATTTCTATCTTCGAGCTCATAAGGATGTATGTAGATAATAGGATTTTTTGTATGCCTAAATAGTATCTTAAGTAACCATAAAGGTAAGACTCTTAGATAAAACCCACCGCTAAAAGGGATAATATTCTTAGCAATAGGACGCTCTTGGATGACTCCTGATGATGTGTATATATTAAAATACTCTTTTTTATTTATACTGTTACCGTACATGTAGTTTTTCATAGGAAAATATGAAGATGAATAAGAAAATCCAAGCTTTGCCAATTCTGTGTAATATATTTTATCAAAAGGCATAGACCAACTAGGACTTCTATACCCATAAACACATTTGTCGGTTATCTTTTGTAGTAACTCCTTAGCCCTAACAAGTTCATCTCTCCATTGCTCTAAGCTCTGTTTATATACCAATGTATGGCTGTATCCGTGACATGCTATCTCCACGCCATTATCTGATAATTTTCTAACAAGTTCGGGATATTTGTTTGCAAAACTCCCAAGAACAAAAGCAGTCGCCTTGCGGTCTTTGACAAACTTGATAAATGTGTCAATTCGCTGTTCATAATCTATAGCCGGAGATTTTTTCCATTTGATATTAAAATTCATATCAGTTATCTCCTCGACATCAATCGTAAGCCAAATCATAGATCTATCAAATATCTGCAAAGTTTCGGACCGATGTAATCCACCACACTCTTTGGCAATTTTTTCCATATCTTTGACGCCAAGGCATATTTGGAGTATATATCCTCTTTTTCAGAAGATATTGTATCTATCTTGACGGGATATGCTCCAAAGTGAATCTTATAATTATAAGTACCGCCTTTAAATGGTGAACGTCCAAAATCATATATTTTTATATTTTTGTAATTATCACAAAGAAGTTTTATGATTTCCCAATCTGCAAAATATCCTGCATTTTTATCTCTATAGTACATATCCACTCCTCCCCAAGCTGCCCAAGCTATCTCTTTATCAAGTAAAATGCAAGATGATGCAATAATTTTTTTTTCATCATACGTATTGCAAAATATTATATTATCTTCAAATTCTTCTGCTAGATAGATAAAAAATCTTTTATCTATCACTGGAGTCCCATGCATACACATCGTATTTGAAAAAATAGTATAAAAGTCATCTATATCTTTTTTACTATTACCATAAGAAAAAGTGAAATTGTTTTTATTTGACTTTCTGATACTCTTTCTGCACATTCTTTTTACGGAAGTTTTAAATACTTCATCACTAGATCTATTTTGTATATCTATACGCATTGTCACCGTATCATCTGGTAAAAAATCGGTATATGTAAAGTCTAAAACCCTTATCTGATACTTATTTCCTTTTGCAAGTTCCAAAAGATCCTCGACTTGATCGTGCTTTTTGTCAGTATAGTTCATAAAAGGTAAGTAACTTAATGTTTTTTTACCAAGCAACGAGGGAACAATCAAAAAATCCATATACTCTTCATAACCGTACAGTTTTTTAACTACGGCTTTGAATTTTGTTATAAAATCATGTGATAGAACAATTTCTTCATCTCTTGCTTTACTGTTTACATCTTTTTGCATCACGTTTCGCCTGCTCCCTTATGATCTTTGTAATAGTTACGTTGTTATTTTTAAATCCTATATACAAAACTATGTTTACTAAAGCCGTTAACGGCACAACGATGTATATTATCAGCCTTGCCCCACTTTGGATCGAAAAAAAACTGGCAATATAGTCAGCATATTTCGGATAGGCGATAAATAGAAAAAGTATTAGATAACCACCGATAACGCTTACTTTTTGAAGAACTTTTAATCGCGATGAAAATGCAAAAATGAAAAAAGCACTTGTTAAAATAAGAAGTAAAAAAAGCTTAACTATAATAATCATTTTATCATGTTTCCAATCAAGTAATCTATCACTATATTAATACTGTTCCACATAGACTGCCCCTTACTAAGACTATACTCGGTATAACGTATATTGCAGGGCATCTCTACGTGGCGCATCTTTAAATTTTTGATGATACTGATGATCTCGGAGGCATGTGCCATCCTGTTTTGCGTGATCTCAAAATGGGGAAATTTACCAAGATTAAATGCCCGCAATCCATTATGAGAATCAGTAAGCCACAAACCGGTGCTCATCCACGTAAAAACCCTTGAGAGTTTCAAAAGGTATTTTTTTTTAACAGGCATATTTTCAGTTTTACCCAAAAACCTTGAACCTAAAACTATATCTGCTCTGTTTTCATGCAAAACTTCTACAAATGGTGCAATATCACCAGGGTCATGTTGTCCATCAGAGTCAAACATAACGACATATTTACAGTCAAGCTTTTTTGCAAATTCGATACCGGTCTGCAAAGCTGCTCCCTGTCCAAGATTAACCATATGCTTCAATATATAAACACCGCCCAAGCATGCCGCCTCATAACTCTTATCGGTTGAGCAGTCATCCACTACAATGATTTTGTATTCGCTGTATTTTTCTCTTAACTCTTGCAAAACCTTACCTACAACCATCTCTTCATTATAAAGAGGAACAACTATCGCTACGCAAGCATCTTTACTCATTTTTTCTCCTCAAATGCACTAGATGTAATCTTTGCAATTTTTATTTTTATCGATTGCTCTACATCCAAAAAAGCATCAACTACAGCTTTGCCAAACATTTTATTAGAAGCTTTTTTTATCTCTAAAACAGCCTCTTTGTGAGTTTTGCCTTTTTTGTATGACCTAGCACCCGTAATGCCCGAATAAAACTCACCCACTGCAACCACTTGAGCTTCTATAGGAATCTGCGCACCTTTAAGCCCAAACGGGTAGCCTTTTGCGTCAAATCTCTCATGATGGTATTTGATAATATCGGATATCGGATAGATATGACAAATCGGCTCCACTATAATACTCCCAATTAGCGGATGCTCTTTTATAAGATCCATATCTTTTATCTCTAGCTTATCTTTGTTTAAAAGTGCTAGCAAATCACCAATCATGCCAATATCATGAAAAGATGCACCCATAGCAATCGCATCAATCTGCTCCTGCGATAAAAAAAGTGATTTTGCCACTTCCACTGAGATAGTTTTAACTATAAGAGAATGATTTTTATAATACACATTCTCCAACTCTACAGCTTGATTGGTAAACTCCAGCAGTTTCAAATAATTTTGAACCATTTCGCTGTTTTTATTCAAATTTACCAAAAAACTGCCTGCCATATCTAAAAATGACCCGACTTGAGCCATTGTTTCACTCTTTAAAGGTTTATCGTCATAAAATTCAAGCTTAAAAGGAGTGTTTCTTATAAAAAATATCTTTTGAAGTGGCGACTCTGTTAGGTGTTGAAAAACAGGCTTATCATCTTTGGTAAGAAGCTTAGCTCCTTTGGCTTTTGTAATTTTTAGTATTAATGCCGTAAAAAATTTGAAAAATTCATCTTGATCCATCTGCAGTTTCATAAGTGAAATTGAAGTGTCTTTGCTCACATTTAAAAGAGCTTCTCCACTTTTTGATTTAAAACCACTTACACTTTGTTCGTAAAATCCAAGCATTATCTCGAAAAAACCACTATATGCTCTAAATTTAACATTAGGTTTTAAGTAAAAAAGCATAAGCATATCTTTTGAACTGCTAGTAAAATACTCTATAACGTAATTTCCACTTTTTTTAAATCTGATAAGCTCTTTTTTTGCCAGTCTAAGCGGTGTGGCAATATCTTTTACATTGTTTGTATTTGATTCTACAAGAATATATGTTTCACCCCTAAGGGCATATAAGGCGGCGTATTTTGCGCCCACAAGGGCAATGCTCTTTAATAAGGAAAGCTCAATATCTCTAATCTCTTTCTTGCTGCTTAAATCTTTAAAAAAATCATCAAAGATCTGAGCTTGATACTTAAGGCTTATACTTTTTCTAAAAGATTTTAATGCCATAATAAACAAGACTGCTACAAAGATAACAAAAATCCACCAAATATTGCTAAAAAAATGATTTACCGCAGCTAAATCAGACGTTAGTTCACTGGGCAATACATAGTTAAAAAAATATCTGCTTTGCTCAAAAATCCCCATGCTTTGCCTTTTGTGTAAGATAAGAAATATACTTATCGTTGTCTATCTCATAAACAGTCATTGTTCCAGTTTTGTCATAAATTTTTATGTTATTGTGATACATGCCATATATAGCTATCCAGCTTTTTAAACTCCTTTGTATCCTGCCTCGCCATCTATAGTACCACTGGTCCATCCCCATGTAAGGTACAGGATAATTTGGTACAAAAATAAATATTTTTTTAGTAGGTACTTTAAGATATTTATTTTGCGGCGAATATCTTAATAAAAAATTTTGCGTATTTATATGATACCCTTTATTTTTTACTTTGGCAAGCGCTTGGATATATGCTACGGCAGTCCAGGTAAACGGTTGATTTTGTTTTTCTATTTTTAAGATTATATAAGATAGTGAAGAGTATTGATTGCCGTTAAGACTTATCCAAAAAACTTTGGAATTTATCCATTTTGGAGCCGTTAGGACTAAGAATATAAAAATTGCATAACTGAAAAATAACATAATATTTTTTGCATACACTTTTGGTAACATGACGATTGGTTTATAAAAAAAGTAAAAAAAGTAAAAAGTAAAAAGTAAGGTTACAGCAAAGAAATAATACTCAGCAAGTCTGTCTTGTTGTGTTAAAAGCGGCAATCCGGCATTTGGACCAAAATATAAAATAAATATACCCAGTACAATTGATAAAAATGCAATATTTAAAAATTTTCTTTTTGTAAACAATGAAAACAGCAGCGCAAAACCCAGCATAGCAAACAATGCCATATCCAAAGTGCCTATCGTTACTATATCAACTGTATCTATGCCCAGCGTTACAAGATTATGAAGATAATGCTTTGTATGCAAAAGTTTATCTAAAACAGGAGCTGCGGCGCCAAAATCTTGAGGAATGCCATATTTTATCATAGAAAGTATCCACATATTTCCAACAATGGAAGCGATAAATATAGCAATTAAGCCTTTTTTTAGTATTTTAAAATCTACTGCTTTAGCGACAATTGCCACCAATGCCACTATAATACTAATAAACATCAATACAATAGCGCCTCCTCCATGAAACGTAAAAACAAGTATCAAAGACAGTGCATACAAAACTAGATATCTATTTAGATGCGTTTTAAATATTTTAATTAAAAAATAGGCATTTAATAAAACAAAAATAGATGAATGTTCATATGCCATACCCGAGATATATCTTAAGTACGGTATCTGACCGATCAAGTTACCGTTATGCAGTGCATCAGCTATTTTAGGCAGATAAAATTTCAAGCCATATAGATTAACGATAGAAGGAAAATTCGTTGTAACAGTTTTTCCTAAAAAAAAATTTGAAAGTGGGCTCATCATCACTAAGCCGTGAATCATAACCGCAAACAATGCTATATATTTTGAATTTGTAAAATCTTTAACAACATAATAAATAGAAAAATATAACGCCAGTAACAGCAATATGGGATACAGGCTAAAGAGTGGTATAACATTAATGTTCGTAAAAAGATTTACAAAAAAGATAAGTATGGATATGCCGTAAAAATCAGCACCGAATGCCTTATTATTTGCATATAATATATTATGTTGCAGATTATCGACCCACATAATAAACTGTGCCGTATCAGGAGCAGGATTGCTATAGCTGTACATTCCCCTTGCCATAAGCAAAGTTATAATAAAAGCAAATACGAAAAAAAATAAGAACTTCTGCAAAACACCGTAAAAAGTAATTGACTCTTCAAAATCTAGAATTTTTTTATGCAAAGCACTTTGTAATTTAATTTTTAAAGCAACAGAATTTTCCATGGCTCCAAAAACAGATACAACAATATTTATTCGTATTTTATTCATCGTTTGATAGATATTTTTTTTATAATACCACTTTAAAAATGCCAATTTTGTCAAAATGAGTACCACAAAAAAGAGTATCAGGCTAAATATTTTTATAAAAACCATAAAGGTTACGACAATTTCAACATACGCCACCATATATACAAAATTAAATACAATCTTTTGCACACCCGCGCCTGTATGCTCTTGCGGAAACAATTTAACGGGCAGCCAATAAAAAACGGCATAAGCAACTATTAGCAGTCTGGATAGATACCAGATATTTTTTAAAAAGATATCGTGAATTACATGTAGATCAATAAAATATACATAATGGGCAAACACTACCTTACTCTTTAATGGCCATAAACTCTACTCTTCTATTTTTTGCTCTGCCTTTTGGTGTGCTGTTTGTTGCTATTGGGTACAGTTTGCCATGCCCCTCTGTCTGTATCTGATTTGGATTAACTCCCATTTTAACCAATGCGTTCTTGACAGCTTTTGCTCGTTTTACTGACAAAGTTTTATTGTATCGCTGAGAACCTATATCATCAGTGTAGCCGCTGATTTGTACAATAACTCTTTTATTACGTTTTAAATACCTAGCTATCGGCTGTAAGCGCATTAAACTCTTTGCGGTTAAGACATAAGACTTATATGCAAAATCCAAATTACTCAACACAACCTTTTTATGATGATTAAATTTATCTAAAATATTTTGGCTTGTAACATTTGTATCAAGTTTTGTTTGAATCACTTTAAACTTGCTGCCTGTCTGCGGTGATACAGTTTTTTTATCATACATTCTCTCTAGCAAAAAATAAAGAAGCCTCCATCTTAACAGCTCCCCGTCATATCTTGTGTTTTGAAACTCAAAAGGATATAAAAACACAACTCCCCCCTTACCATATCTTATAAATGATACTAAAGGCTTTTTATTTTGCCCTGTTAAAAGGTACTCGCCGCGGGGCATAAAATCTGCCTGCAGATAATTGTCCGTTTTTATTTCAAGATTTTTTATATCACTAAAATAAG
>Ga0256829_1000342_pt1 | contig 50138 bp, 48 predicted proteins | sample 131447metaG_FD_185979 | JGI IMG/M metagenome (GOLD analysis project Ga0256829, IMG submission 185979) | Hydrothermal vent microbial communities from Lau Basin, Pacific Ocean - 131-447 | ecosystem: Environmental > Aquatic > Marine > Hydrothermal vents | place: Pacific Ocean: Lau Basin | collected... | reverse complement strand
CCAAAAGCTAAAGAGTTAGTGCAAGAGTATGGAGTTGATATAAAAGCGCTTTTTAAAAAGTATGCAAATGAAACAATACATAGCGAAGATGTTATCGAATTTATAAAAGAGAGATACTTTACCCCAAAAGCACGGCAACTGCTTGATGATTTTAAAATTGATTTTAAAGAGTTTACACTAGAGCATAAAATAGATACACAAGAGCTTGAAGCATTTATTCAAAGCCGTAATCTCTCCAAAGAAGTTCCGATAAATTCGATGCAAAAAGCGATTATAGCAAATGTAACAGCTTCTGCGCAAAAACCTATTTACCATATTTATGAGAGTCTAAACAGTGAACTTTTAGAAAAAAACAAAAAGCACAGCATTACCGCCTGGCTTGTGAAAATTTTTGCAAAAGTGATGATGCGGTATGAGAGTTTCCGCTCGAAAATGAACGGTAATATGCTTTTAGTTTCACCAAATGCAAATATCTCTGTTGCCGTAGCAGATGCAAAAAATCTCTATATGCCGGTTATCAAAAGAGCGCAAAATTTAAGCATTCAAGAAATCAGCCAAAAGTTAGAAGAGTTTAAAAGCAAATTGCAAAGCAAAACTTTCCGCCCCGAAGAGTTGAGTGGTGGGAATTTTGGGATTTCTAATCTTGGAATGCTTAAAATTAACCGTTTTGATGCAATGATAAACCAAAATGAAAGCGGCATAGTTGCAGTAGGAGCAATAGAAAATAAAGAGTTAAATATTACTTTAACTATTGACCATAGGCTTATTAACGGTTACGAAGCGGCTCTTTTTGTAAAAGATTTAAAAGAAGAGATACAAAATCCGCAAAATTTTGAGGAGGCGTAAAATGTATGACATAATCTATATCGGTGGCGGATTAAATTATGCCGGTGCTGTAGTTGCTGCAAAAAATGGCAAAAAGGTTGCCCTTATCGAAAAAGATATGTCTCAGCTTGGCGGAGTGTGTCTGCATAAGGGGTGTATTCCTTCCAAGATGTTTTTGCATTATGCAAATATTGTAAGCGAGAGTGATAACCCTATTTTAGAGGGTAAAATTTCGCTGAATATGCAAGAGTTAGTCAGTAAAAAAGAGAAACTGCTTAAAAATGTAACCCAAGTTATTCAAAAACAGTGTGCCAATGTGGATTTAATAGAGGCAGATGCAAAATTAATTGCCCCTTACAGAGTGGAAGCTGACGGAAAAGTTTTAGAGGCAAAAAACATTATTATTGGAACAGGTTCGAGTGCTTTTATTCCAGATGGCATAGAGTATAACAAAAAAGATATTATTACAAGCGATGAAGTCTTGAAATTGCAGGAATTGCCTAAAAAAGTTGCAATTTACGGCGCAGGTGCCATTGCTTTAGAGATGGCAAGTTTTTTTGCGAGTGCAAAGGTTGAAGTTACTCTAATTTACAGAAAAGAGCATATTTTAACAAAAGCACACCCGCTAATTGCACAGCATATTCAAAAAGAGTTGGAAAAACTGGGCGTAAGCTTTTTGCTGGAGCATTCGATAAAAAGTGCAAAAGATACTAAAAAGGGTGTGCATATTGTATTTGAAGATGGCAAAAATATTTATACACCAATGCTGCTTGTTGCAACAGGGCGAAAAGCAAACATTGATGTAATAGAGTGTAAAGATATAGAAGTTGATAGAAGCATTAAAACAGATGCATTTTTTGAGACATCTTTAAAAGACCACTATGCCGTAGGCGATTGTAACGGTAAATTGCAGTTAGCGCACGCAGCAAGAGCCGAAGTTTTAAATGTTACACAAAGGATACTTGGCAAAACGCCTAAAAAGCTTAATTTAAACAGTGTTGTAAAATTTATCAACACTCTGCCGATGAGTTATGCTTATGTCGGAGAGGTAAAATCTATGCTTAAAGATGGTGAGTATAAAGAGACTATTGTGCCGCTTAGCCAATTTACCTATTCGGCATATAACCGTGCCATAGATGGTTTGGTTGTTATTTACAGTGATAAGCAGGGCTTTATTTTAGGCGGAGAGATTTTAGCGCCAAATGCCCAAGAGCTTATTGGAATTGTTGCAATAGCAGTTGCAGGCGAAATGGATGCAAAAGAGGCGCAAAAAGCTATATTGGCACATCCTACATTTTCTGAAGCTATTGATAGGGCGTTTTATAGATTATGATTATACATAATTGGGGCGAAATAGAGTATAGCAAGGGGCGCGAAATGATGCAGGCTGTGCATAGCAAAGCTTTAAAAGATAAAAAGAACCATTTAATTTTGTGTTCGCACCCGAATGTTTTTACCGTAGGGTACGATGAGAAAGCAAGTTTTTATGTCGATACCGTCAAATGCGACAGAGGCGGTTCTATTACTTGCCACTCACCGGGGCAGAATATTTACTATTTCTGTTTTCAAGTAAAAAACCCTGCCTTTTTTTATAAAAGGGTAATCGATTCTTTTGGTAAATTTTTTAATAAATATCTGCCAAGTGTTCAATTTGATAAAAAGAACCCCGGTTTTTATATCGGAAAGAGAAAAATAGCCTCTTTGGGTTTTCGCTACTCGCAAGGTGTTTCGCTCCACGGTGTTGCGTTGAATGTAAATGTGGATTTAAATTTTCATTCGCAGGTAAATCCTTGCAATTTAAGCGGTATTGTTCCGACATCGCTAAAAAACGAGGGTATTTTTTTAACACAAAATGAAGTTAATAAAGAGATGGTAAATTTTATAAAAGAGAGTTTTATATGACATACTATAAACCAAAAGTAAAAGCGCCAAATCCGCAAGAGATAGAAAAAATTGTTTCTGTTTTGCAAAAAAACCGCTTAAATACAGTATGCGAAGCAGCTCTTTGCCCCAATAGAGCCGAGTGTTATGCTAAAAAAAGCGCTACCTTTATGATTTTGGGCAATATCTGCACAAGAGCATGTAAATTTTGTAATGTTCAAACAGGAAGAGGTGAAAAAGTGGACAGAGAAGAACCCCGCCGTTTAGCACAGGCAATTTATGATTTACAGCTTGATTATGTGGTAATTACTTCGGTTGATAGGGATGATTTAAGCGATTACGGCGCAGAGCATTTTGTAAATTGTGTTGCAGCAGTAAAAGAGAAAAATCCTGCAACTAAAGTAGAACTTTTAACCCCAGATTTTAGATATAATTTAAAATCTTTAGAGTTAATAGTCACAACTAATGCCCATAAATTGGCGCATAATCAAGAGACTGTGCGGAGATTAAGCAAATTAATCCGCCCCCAAAGCGATTATGAGAGAAGTTTAAAAGTGTTAAACTATTACGCAAAGCACTCTAAAAAAATTGTAAAATCCTCTTTAATGGTAGGATTAGGTGAGAGTCTTCAAGAGCTTAAAGAGACAATGCAAGAGTTGCTAGATGTTGGAGTGAGCGAACTTACAATCGGGCAGTATCTACAGCCAAGTTCGAAACATTACCCGGTAAAAAAGTATTATCATCAAAGCTTTTTTGATGAAATGAAAGAAGAGGCTTACAGTATGGGATTTAAAGCCGTAACATCGGGAGTTTTGGTAAGAAGTTCATATGATGCAAGCATACTATAAAGGAGTTGAGCAATGGAAAACAGTGCCGTTGATTTGAATAATTTAAAAGGTTTAAGCGAAAAAGAGGTGCAAGAGTGCTTAAAAAAATATGGCTACAATGAATTGAATGAGAAAGAGGAGAGTTGGCTCCACAGGCTCTTTAAGCGCTTTTGGGGACCGATTCCGTGGATGATAGAAATTGCCGCTGTTCTTTCAGCCTTAGCACACAGATGGGAAGATTTTACTATTATTACAATTCTTCTTTTTGTTAATGCTTTTGTCGATTTTTATCAAGAATCAAAAGCTTTAAGTGCTATTGCAGTTTTAAAAAAGAAATTAGCACGAAAAGCGATTGTTTTACGAGATGGAAAGTGGCAAGAGATAGATGCCAGAGAAGTTGTGCCAGATGATATTATTAAGGTAAAAATAGGAGATATTGTTCCTGCAGATGTAACTTTGTTAAGTGGAAGCGATTTTTTGCTTGTGGATCAATCTGCTCTGACTGGAGAATCTTTGCCCGTTAGAAAAAAAGCAGGTGAAGAACTATATGCAAATGCCATTATAAAACAGGGTGAAATGGTAGCCAAAGTGACAGCGACTGCTAAAAATACTTACTTTGGAAAAACTGTAGGACTTGTAGCTAAAGCAGAACATGAAGAGGTAAGTCATTTTCAAAAGATGGTTATTAAAGTTGGAAATTTCCTTATTTTATTAACCTTTGTAATGATTGCTATTATTATTTATCATGGAATCAAAACCAATCAACCTGTTATAGACCTCCTGATTTTTGCACTTGTTTTAACAATTTCTGCAATTCCTGTTGCAATGCCGGCTGTTTTAACTGTTACAATGGCTATTGGTGCAAAGGTGCTTGCGGCAAAAGAGGCAATAGTAAGCCGGCTTGCAGCGATAGAAGAGATAGCGGGTATGGATATATTATGCTCTGATAAAACCGGCACTATTACACAAAACAGAATGAGTTTGGCAGAACCTTATGTAATAGATAAGTATAAAAAAGATGATTTACTATTTTATGCAGCATTAGCCAGTAAAGAGGAGAATAAAGACCCTATTGAAAAACCTATTTTTGATTATATAAATAAAAACAGTTTAAAAGATAAATTAAAAAATTATAAACTTAAAAAATTTCTCCCTTTTGACCCAGTTCACAAAAGAACAGAAGGTGTTTACGAAGGCGATTCTAATTGCGAACTTATCTTTACCAAAGGGGCACCGCAAGTTATTATCGAATTGAGTAACGAAAAAGAGTTTGATAAAGCAAAAGCTTATGCCGAAGTTGAGCAATTTGCCTCAAAAGGATTTAGAACACTGGGAGTGGCTTATAGAAAATGCGAAGAAGACCTTTACCATTTTGTCGGGCTAATACCTCTTTATGACCCTCCAAGAGAGGATTCTAAAGAGGCAATCGCCGAAGCAAAAGCTAAAGGTGTTACTGTAAAAATGATTACGGGAGATAATATTGCAGTTGCTAAATATATCGCTTCTCTTCTTGGAATTGGAGATAAAATAGAGGATATCCACTCTTTAAGAGGAGAATCTGTCGAAGAGTATCTTTATCTTTCAAAAGTGCTCTCTAAAGCTATTACAAAAGCACTGCATCCAAATGCAAGCCAGAGTGAGATAGAGAATACCGTAAAGCAAATTATTAAAAATGTAGAAAAAGAGCTTTATAATATGCCTATTCCAAAAGGCAGTGTTAAAAAACATGAATCTGAAATCATCTCTATTATAGAAAATGCCGACGGATTTGCACAAGTCTTTCCGGAAGATAAATATTTTATTGTTGATGAGTTGCAAAAAGCAGACCATATAGTAGGGATGACAGGTGATGGCGTAAATGACGCACCGGCTCTTAAAAAAGCAGATTGCGGAATTGCGGTAAGCGGAGCTACCGATGCAGCAAGAGCAGCAGCAGATATTGTTTTGATGGCTCCAGGGCTTCGGGTAATTGTAGATGCAATTAAAGAGTCCCGCCAAATTTTTGAGAGAATGAAAAGTTATACAATTTTCCGTATAGCAGAAACTATCCGTGTTATTATCTTTATGACTTTGGCTATTGTAATTTACGATTTTTATCCAATTACTGCGCTGATGATTATTATTTTGGCACTCTTAAACGATATTCCTATTATGACGATTGCCTATGATAATACAAAACTGCGAGAGAGTCCGGTCAGATGGGATATGAAAGAGGTGTTTATTTTAGCTTCTTGGCTTGGGCTTGCAGGGGTTATCTCTTCTTTCTTACTATTTTGGATTTTAATTTCGCTAATGCATTTGCCGCTTGATTTTGTGCAAAGTGCATTTTTTGCAAAACTTGTTATTGCCGGGCATGGAACAATTTATAATACCCGTATTGATGATTGGTTTTGGAAAAAACCGTGGCCGTCTTGGACACTCTTTAATGCGACATTCTTTAGCAGGGTTGCTGGAACTATTATAGCGGTGTATGGTTTTGGATTAATGCAACCTATTGGCTGGGAATGGGCGCTTTGGATGTGGGCTTATGCTTTAGCTTGGTTTGTATTTAATGATGTCGTAAAAATGGCTGTTTTAAAATACTATAGAAAAAAATATCATGAAGATATTATATAAGGAGCAAATTATGCATAATAAATTAAGCAGAAGAGATGCCATTAAATTGCTGGGTATTGGAGCAGGAACAGTTTTTTTGCCATCTAAAAGCGAAGCTAAAAGCAAGCTTTCTATGCCGGCAAGCCATAAAAGAGTTAATATTGTTATAGTAGGCGGCGGAACCGGAGGAATGATTGCCTCAGCCAGAGTAAGAAGAGCTGCACCTAATGCAAATATAACGCTTATTGCTCCAAATTCAATGCATATTTATCAGCCGGGGCAGGTTTTTGTTGCTGCCGGGCTTTATATGCAAACTGATATAAGAGCAAAAACTTCGCAACTTTTAGAAGATAATATAAAATGGATTCAAGATGAAGTAACAGTTTTTGAGCCCGATAAAAATTTTGTTCAAACAGCTAAACACGGAAAAATAGGATACGATTATCTTATTGTAGCACTTGGTATAGAGTATAATTACGAAGCTATTGACGGCTTAAGCAGTGATGATATAGAGCAAAACGGCATAGCAAGCATTTATCTAAACGATATGAAAAAAGGTGTTTCAAAAGCAGGAATTACAACAAATATATGGATACATTCGATACAAGAAGATGCCTTGCAAAAATCTGTAAAAGTGCTTTACACTCAGCCCAATACTCCAATAAAAGGGGTAGGGGCAGATTTAGATATTTTGTTTTTAAGCAATGACTATTTTAAAGGAAACGGCGGCAGCAAGAGTGGTGATGTATCAAACAATATACAAAATATATTTGCAACGCCAAATAGTTCTCTTTTCCCTTTTAAAGAGTTTGACAATGTTATTCAAAAGAGAGTAAAAAAAGCAAGAAATATTGTCCCGCTTTTTGGGCATAAGCTGATAGCAATAGATACTCAAAAAAAGAGTGCTATTTTTAAAGATAGGACAGGCAAAGAGGTTCAAAAAAGTTACGATTATATCCATATTACCCCGCCAATGCAGGCTCCTAAAGTCTTTAGCGACTCTCCTCTTGCCTATAAAGATGGGAAATATAAAGGATATATGGATATAAACCCTAAAACCTTGCAACATAATAGATATAAAAATGTTTTTGGAATTGGAGATATTCTTGGCATTCCTCTTGCCAAAACAGGCGGTTCGGCACAAGTGCAAGCTGTGGTAATTCAAGATAATTTAGTTGCAGCTATAGAAAATAAAAAATTCCCGCAAGAGTATAATGGTTATACAGTATCCCCGGTAAAATTAAAATATGGTCAAGTTCTCTTGGCAGAATTTAACAGTAAAAAAACCTTGCCTACATTTTGGCTTAACCCTTATAAACCTAGATGGATATGGTGGGAGCTCGATTTGCATTTTATGCGTTATGCCTATTTTACTTTAATGATGCGGGGGATGATGTAAATGGAAACTGCACAGCTTATATTAATGCGGCACGGAGAGAGTGTTTATAATCAACAAAACCTTTTTACTGGCTGGACAGATGTGGATTTAAGCAACAAGGGAGTAAAAGAGGCGAAAGAGTCTGCAATGCTTTTAAAAAATGCTGGTATTTCACCCGACATTTGCTTTACTTCGTGGCTTAAGAGGGCAATTCATACCGCACAAATAGTTTTAAAAGAGATTGAGTGGGAGCATATAGACGTTTTAAAAAGTTATAAATTAAATGAAAGACACTATGGTGCCTGGCAGGGCAGAAATAAAAGCGAAGTTTTAAAAGAGTATGGGCAAGAGAAATTTTTAGCAATTAGAAGAGGATACGACACCCCGCCGCCTCCTTTGGATATAAACGACCCAAGAGTTCCATGGAATGAGAAAAAGTATCAAAATATAGAACATAATCTTTTACCTCTGTCAGAATCTTTAAAGGATACGAAAAAAAGAGTATTAGAGTATTATAACGATGTTATTACTCCATATTTAAAAGAGAATAAAAAAGTTTTTATATCAGCCCACGGAAACTCTTTGCGTGCTCTTGTAATGTATTTGGAAAATATTTCTAAAGAAGATATAGGTAAATTGGAAATTCCTACTGGAGAAGTGATTGTTTATGATTTTAATAGAGAGCTTGAAATTTTAAATAAGCATGTACTTAGGAGTTGAAAGTTTTAAGTTTTAAGTTTTGAGTTTTGAGTTTGAAGTTGAAAGTTTATTAATGTCGTCATTCTGAGCGAATGCGAAGAGTCTAGTTTGAACGACAGTAAAGCTAAGATTTTGTTTCAGCTTTTTAAGTTAGATTCTTTGCAAGTGCTTAGAATGATATTGTGTCTAGCTTTTTACTCTGTAACTTCAGTTACAAAGTTACGGAGCTGATAATGGTAATGGGGATATTCTTAAAGCGAAACAGCTTTGATACCTGGTAGAATTTTACCCTCTAATAGTTCTAGTGCTGCTCCGCCTCCTGTTGATACAAAAGTCATATTATCTATATCTCCGGCATTGCTTACTACTTCGCCTGTATCACCACCTCCAACTATAGTTGTAGCACTGCTTTTAGCTAAAGTATGACTTAATGAAATACTTCCTTTACTAAATTTTTCCATTTCAAATACTCCCATTGGACCATTCCAAAAAATCGTTTGGGCATCTCTAATTGCCTCTTTAAAAATTGTAAGAGTTGCTGGAGCTATATCTAAACCTATCCATTTAGGTGTAATCTCTTGTATTGGTACATATTGTGTTAGAGCATTCTCTTCAAATTTATTAGCAATAACTACATCTACAGGAAGATAAAATTTAACATTTTTATTTTTTGCTTCTTCTATGATATTCTTTGCATCTTTTATTAAATTTTCTTCTACTAAAGAGTCACCTATTTCATAACCTAAAGCTTTTAAAAATGTAAATGCCATACCTCCGCCTATAATTAATTTATCTACTTTATTAAGCAAAGAGAGTAAAACATTTAATTTACTGCTTACTTTACTTCCGCCGATAATTGCAATATACGGTTTTGTTGGATTTTTAAGTATTTTATCAAAAAAGCTAACTTCTCTTTTTAATAGTAAACCGGCTGCTTTTTTATCATTTGAGTATAGCATTGGAAGAGCATATACAGAAGCATGTTCTCTGTGGCAAACTCCAAAGGCATCGTTAATATAGAATTTGGCTAAATTAGAGAGTTGTTTTGCAAAAGTAGAATCGTTTTTAGTCTCTCCTGGGTTAAAGCGTAAATTTTCTAAAAGTAAAACTTGATTATGTTGTAAGTTTTGAGACATATTTATAGTTTCGTCATCTATTAAAAAGTTTTGTGGCATTATTACATCTTTTTTTAAAAGTTCTCCAACTCTTTTTTGGATAACTTTTAAAGAGAATTTTTTATCAAAAACCCCTGCTTTTGGACGACCCAAATGGCTTGCTAAAATAACTTTGGCACCTTTCCCCAAACAGTATCTTATTGTTGCCAAAGCTGCTCTAATTCGTCTATCGTCGGCAATTTCACCTTCATCGTTTAGTGGAACATTAAAATCGCAACGGATAAATACTCTATCATTTTTTTTAATTTCAAGTTTGTGTATTGAAAGTAGTTTCATAGAATATCCTTTTAGTATATTATACTATGTTTTACAAGAGTGAAGCTCTAATAATTAGAAAATATTATTGATTTATTTCTATTCCACAACTACTACACATTAACTTGTTACAATGCTAATACCAATCGAGATAAAAGGTTGGCATGAGTTAAGTCAGACGGATGTATCATTTCTTCTCCTCCTAATAAAAAGGGCAACATGGGTTGTCCTGAAAAAATAGATACAAAAGTTTTATCCGATTTATCCCTTAAAGTAGTTGCTTTGAGGGATACCTTCTTACGATTTAATCCCCATTTAACACTTTTTAGATAAAATAACTTTAATTTTTTTATAGGATTTTTTATGGATATCAGAAAGCAGTATTTAGAGTTTTTCGAATCTAAAGGGCATAAGGTTGTGCCGAGTTCTCCACTTGTTCCGGATGATGATACTTTGCTATTTACAAATGCGGGTATGGTGCAGTTTAAGAGCATTTTTACAGGGCAAGAGCCGGCTCCTACACCTCCTAGGGCTACAAGTAGTCAAACTTGTATTCGTGCTGGTGGTAAGCATAACGATTTAGATAATGTTGGTTATACAGCTAGACACCATACATTTTTTGAAATGCTTGGTAACTTTAGTTTTGGTGATTACTTTAAGAAAGAGGCTATTGCTTATGCTTGGGAGTTTGTAACAAGTAAAGATTATTTAGCTCTTCCTGTAGAGAAGATGTGGGTTACAGTTCATGATAGCGATGATGAAGCTTATGCTTTGTGGAAAGAACACATTAGTGAAGATAGAATTGTTCGTTTTGGCGATAAAGATAACTTTTGGCAAATGGGCGATACAGGACCTTGTGGACCTTGTAGTGAGATTTTTTATGACCAAGGCGAAGAGCACTTTAACAGCTCAGAAGATGTAATGGGTGGTGATGGCGACAGATTTTTAGAGATTTGGAACCTTGTATTTATGCAGTACGAGCGTGATGCAGAGGGAACTTTGCACCCACTGCCAAAGCCAAGTATCGATACAGGTATGGGGCTAGAGCGTGTTGTTGCTATTAAAGAGGGTAAATTTAATAATTATGACTCATCTTTGTTTGCACCACTTGTTACAAAGATTACAGAGGTTGTAGGCAAAGAGCCAACTGATGAAAATATAGCAAGTTACCGTGTAATTGCAGACCATTTGCGTTCTACTACTTTCTTGCTGGCTCAAGGTGTTACTTTCGATAAAGAGGGGCGTGGTTATGTGCTTCGAAGAATTATGCGTAGAGCAATTCGCCATGGTTACCTGCTAGGGCTTAGAGAGCCATTTATGTATAAGCTTGTAGATACTTTAGCCGAGCAGATGAAAGATGCTTACGATTATCTGCCAAAGCAAGCCCAAGCAGTTAAGAGTGCGATGAAACTAGAGGAGGAGCGGTTCTTTAATACTATAGAAGCTGGTATTAAGCTCTTTGAAGAGGAGCTAAAAAATACTAAAGATACCTTTAGTGGAGAAGTTGCATTTAAGCTATACGATACTTACGGCTTCCCGTTAGATTTAACGCAAGATATGCTTAGAGAGAAAGGTATTGCATTAGATGAGGTTGGTTTTAACACTAAAATGGATGAGCAAAAAGCTAAATCTAAAGCGAACTGGAAAGGCACAGGCGATAGTGTAGCTAAGGGCGAATTTAAAGAGCTTAAAGAGAAGTTTGGTTTAAATGAGTTTGTAGGTTACGATAATACTAAGCAAAAAACTAAAGTCTTAGCATTGATGGATGAAGAGTTTAAGTTAGTAGATAGCTTAGATGGCAAAGGTTGGGTATATTTAGAGCAGACTCCATTTTATGCAGAAAGTGGTGGACAAGTTGGTGATGAAGGCGAGCTATTGGGTCTGACCTCTGATGTTTTGTCTGCACCCGAAGGGTCAGATGAAACATCTGTGGGTCAGACTCTAAAAGCTAAAGTTCTTGATACTAAAAAGTTTAATGATATGAACTTAAGCGAAGTAGAGGGCTCTTTAAAAGTTGGTGATGAGGTAGAAGCTATTGTAAGCAATAAGCGTGCAGAGATTGCGAAACATCACTCGGCTACTCACTTGTTGCAAGCTGCACTTAAAGCTGTACTTGGTGAACACATTGCACAAGCTGGTTCATATAATGATGATAAGCGTTTAAGATTTGACTTTACTCATCAAAGTGCAATGAGCAAAGATGAGATTAAAGCAGTAGAGAGTTGGGTAAACGATAAAGTATTAAGAGCTTTGGATGTTGTTACTGAAGTTATGGATATTGATGAGGCAAAAAATAGTGGAGCTATGGCACTATTTGGTGAGAAGTATGGCGACAGAGTGCGTGTGGTATCTATGCAAGATGCTTCGGTTGAGCTTTGTGGTGGTACGCATGTTAAAAATACAGCACAAATTGGTACATTTATTATTAATAAAGAGAGTGGTGTAAGTGCGGGGGTAAGAAGAATCGAAGCAATTTGTGGAGCGAGTGCATTAAATTATATTAATGATACAAGAGAGCTTTTAGATAATATCTCTAGCGAGCTAAAGAGTCAAGAGCAACTAAAAGCTATTTCTAAGTTAAAAGAACAGATTAAAGAGGTGCAAAAAGAGTTAAAAGATGCACTAAACTCTAGTAAAAAAGAGTTGCAAGCAAAAGAGATAAATGGCGTAAATGTTATTGTAGATAGTGTAGATGCTGGAGATATTAAGCAATTAATAGATGAAGCAAAAAACAAATACGATAAAGTTGCAATTATGCTACTACAGAAAAAGGGAGATAAAGTTCTTTTAGCAGCTGGTAGCAAAGGTTGCGATATTAATGCAGGCGATTGGATTAAAACGACTGCTCCAGTAGTTGGTGGTGGCGGTGGTGGTCGTCCAGATTTTGCCCAAGCTGGTGGGAAAGATGTTAGTAAAATAGATGCTGCACTTAAAACTGCTACAGAGTATTTAGATAGTAAGCTATAAAATGTTAAGATTATGCTCATCTTCAGAAACTCGAGCTAAATTGTTAGATAGCTTTGGGGTAGAGTACAGCCAAGTAAGTGTTGATTTTGATGAAGAGAGCGTAAAAGAGAATAGCCCAAAATCGTTTGTATATAGTGTTGTTCAAGGCAAACTAAAGAGTGCAATGGCTAGTTACGATTTAGATATGCCACTGCTTGTTGCCGATACCGTTATAGAAGCAGATGGCAAAATTCTTCGCAAAGCTAAAAGTAAAGATGATGCAAAAGAGATACTGCTAAAGCAGAGTGGCAATGAAATCTCAATAATTACTGCAACTGCTCTTAAAAAAGAGGGCTTTTTATTTTTGGATATATCCTCTACAAAATACTTATTTAAGACATTCGATAGTGATGATTTAAATAGATATTTAAATAGTGGGGAATGGGCTGGAAAAGCTGGTGCTTGTATGGTAGAGGGCTTTTGCAAAAAGTATATAAAAAAGGTTGTTGGCTTAGAGAGTACTGCTATGGGCTTACCAGTTGAAAAAATTATAGCTTGGCTGGAGTTTTAATGTATTTTGATAACGAGTTAAAGGCTCTAAAAAAAGCGAATAGATATAGAGAGATAGAGCTATTTGACAATGATGTTATAGACTTAGCAAGTAATGACTATTTGAGTCTTGCAAGTAAGAAGAGTAAGTTGAAAAAGGCGTATGAATTAGTTTGCGAATATGATACTTTTGCTCCAAAGGCTAGTTTACTGGTAAATGGCTACCACGATATACATAAAAAATTTGAAGAGAAGATAGCTAAAGTCAATGGCTTTGAAGCAGGGCAAATAGTAGGTAGTGGATTTTTAGCTAATCTTTCGCTTATAGAGGCATTGGTTAGGCAAAAAGATGAACTCTTTATAGATAGTGAATACCATGCTAGCGGAGTTATGGCTAGCAAATTAGTTAAAAATGTAACTATTTTTGAACACAATTTGGCAGAAGATTTAGAGCAAAAGTTAAAGCAAAGCAGGGCAAAAAGAAAAATCATAGCAATAGAGGGTGTTTACTCTATGAGTGGTGATATTGCTAAAAGAGATATTTTTGATTTAGCTTCTCGATATAATGCACTGCTGATAGTTGATGAAGCTCATAGCAGTGGAACTATCGGAAAAACACTTTTAGGTGTGTTTGATTATTACGATTTAAAAATTGAGCCAAACTTTATAAAGATGGGAACGCTTGGCAAAGCTTATGGCAGTTATGGGGCATATATTTTAAGTAGTTTAGAGATAAAAGAGTTTTTAGTTAATAGGGCAAAGCCTATAATTTACTCGACTGCACCATCTGTTTTTGATACCGCTTTAGCATTAGTGAATTTAAAGTATATTCTTAAAAATTCGCCTAAGTTATCTGCTAAGTTGGCTAACCGTAAAGCTTTAGTTAGAGACTTTTTGGGGCTTGATGTTCAGTCACAAATTGTGCCAATTCCTCAAGTTAGCAATAAAGAGGCAAAAAGAGTACAAAAAGCTCTGCTAGATAGAGGTTATCTTGTAGGAGCAATTAGACAACCAACAGTTGATGTGCCAATAATTAGGTTAATTCCTCGTGCTAGTGTACGAGTTAAAGAGTTGCAAAAAGTATTAGAGTTAATAAAGGAATTTAATGATTAATATTAACTCTTTGCAAATAATTAGTGATAGTAAAATGCTAGTAGATATAGAGAATTTACCAATTAAAAAAGCCACTGCATTAGTAGGGCAGAGTGGTAGTGGGAAGTCGCTAACACTTAAAGCTATACTAGATATGCTGCCATCAAATTTGCAAAAGAGTATAGAAATTGATTCGCCATTTAAATTAGAGCGAGGTAATACTTTATCTTTTATTCCACAAAATCCTTTTACTGCACTATCTCCACTGACTAAAATATCTAAACAATTTTTTGCTCCTGAAGCAAAAGTGAAAGAGCTTTTTGAAATGTTAGATTTAGAGTGGAGAATATTTAACGAGTATCCACCAAATTTAAGTGGTGGGCAGTTGCAGAGAGTTATTTTTGCAATAGCACTTGCAAACGAGCCAAAACTTTTACTTTTAGATGAGCCAACTACAGCCTTAGATGTAAAATTAAGAGATGAAGTTGTAGAGATTTTAAATAGATTACAGCAAAAGTTAAACTTTTATATGCTTTTTGTTACGCACGAGATAAATTTAGCATCTAAATTTTGTGATTATATGGTAGTATTAAAGAGTGGAAAAGTTGTAGAAGCTGGAAATACAGAGCAAATTATTAATTCTCCTAAAGAGGCTTATACTAAACTTTTAATAGAGTCAAATTTTGCAAATAGAGAGTTTAGGGTATGATAAACAAAATTTTTAAATCAATTTTAATTGTCAGTTTATTAGTTGCAGCACTACTAGCTGGTATGTTTATCTATGCCTATAACTCCGTAGATACCGATGTTGAAAAGCTTGTTAAATATACACCTGATACATCTAGTGAAATTTTAGATAGAAACGGTAAAAGAATCGCTTATATTTTTAAAAAACGCCATCGTCTATATGCAACATATAATGAAATCCCTGTTTATATAGTCGAGGGTTTAATTGCTATGGAAGATACAAAATTTTTTGAACATAATGGTATAAATCCAGATGCAATAGCAAGAGCAGTTTTAAAAGATATTAAAGCTCGTAAATTTGTTGAGGGTGGCAGTACAATTACTCAGCAACTTATAAAAAATATGTTTTTAAGTAGAAAAAAGAAGCTTTCTCGAAAATTAAAAGAGATGATACTCGCCCTAAAATTAGAGAAAAAGCTAAGTAAAGAGCAGATTTTAGAGCGATATTTAAATGAAATTGCTTATGGAAATAACTATTTGGGGGTTAAAACAGCTGCCGAAGGCTATTTTAGAAAAGATTTAAGTCAATTAACACTTAAAGAGTCTGCAATGTTGGTTGGTATTCCTAATGCACCATCGTATTATAATCCACTAAGACATTACGAGCGAACAATTAAGAGAGCAAATTTAATACTTAGAAGACTTAAAAATTTAGGTTGGATTACAAAAACTGAATATGAAGAGGCAAAAAAAGAGCGTCCAAAGGTTTATAAAACAACTCTAACGCAAAATGTAGCACCATATGTTGTAGATGAAGTTGTAAGAAGATTAAGCAAGAAATTTCCAGATTTAAAAACAGCAGGTTATAAAATATATACAACTATAGATTTAGATAAGCAAAAAATTGCAAGAGAAGCTGTAAGAAAAGGGCGTAAAGCTGTAATAGATAAGACTCAAGAAGATATAAATAAAAGCGATGTAAATGGTGCTATGGTTGTGGTACAAAATAGTACAGGTGATATTTTAGCTCTTGTTGGAGGAGTAAATTATAAAAAAAGTAGCTTTAATCGTGCAACAATGACCAAACGGCAACCAGGTTCGGCATTTAAACCGTTTGTTTATCAAACAGCCTTAGATTATGGTTATAATCCGGCTACTAAGTTGGCTGATTTATCAAGAACATTTAAATATAAAGAGAATGGAAAAGTAAAAACTTGGACACCTCAAAATTATGAAAGAAATTTTGAAGGTTTTATTCCTTTAAGAGAAGCACTTGTAGAGTCAAGAAATTTAGCAACAGTTAATTTGGTTTATGATTTAGGCTTGCAAAAAATCCGTAGTCGCCTTGCTATGCTTAATGTAAAAAATATTCCTAATGATTTATCTATATCTTTGGGTAATTTAGCACTCAGTCCACTGAAAATGGCACAAATTTATACAGTGTTTTCTAATAAAGGACATATGATAGAGCCTAGACTTGTTAGTAAAGTTGTATCTAAATATAACAGTGTAATTTATGAGACAAAACCAAAAGAGATAGCTAATTTTACAAAACCAGAACAAGCATATTTAATGACAAGCATTTTAGAAGATGTTATAAAACGCGGAACTGGTAGAAATGCAAAAGTAGAAGGTTTAGAGTTAGCAGGAAAAACAGGTACAACAAATAACTATATAGATGCTTGGTTTTGTGGTTATTCTCCTACTGTTACTACTATTATATGGTATGGAAGAGATAGATATAAAACTATATACAAAGGTGCAACTGGTGGTAGAGTTGCTGCCCCTGTCTTCTCAGATTTTTATAGAAATTTATTAAAATTAAATCCTAAATTAAAAAGAAAGTTTAGCATACCCGATGGAGTATATGTAGGTAAAATTGGTAATAGAACAGAATTATACACAGCAACTTCTCCATTACCAAAATTAGATCCAAATGCAGATATGTATGAGAATGCTGCAAATTTACCTACACAACATAAAAAAAGTAATAATAGTTCTAAAAATATAGATGATAATAAAAATAGTAGTAGCCTAATGGAAAATTACGATGAAGTAAATAGTACAAAAAATGATAATGAAGATGTAGAAGTACTATTTTAGAATTGCATAACTTCAGTTTAAAAACAAATTATACTATTTCTATATGAAATAAAATGCAAGAATTTATTAAAAAAGTATTATAATTCGATAGATTTTTTGGAAACTTTATTAGAGGTGCCCTTCAATGCCATTAAGTTAAGGATTTTGTAGCCATATAATGGAATATATTATTAAATAAAATTAATAATTCCCCACCGCCGTCATTCCCGTGAAAACGGGAATTTACAATTTCAACTGTCTATAAGTTGCAATTTAACTTTTTTGACAATTTAAACCGTGGATTCCCACTTTCGTAGGAATGACGCAGTGGCAAGCTTTTAGTCTTGTTCCTTAAACTTATTTCATTTTATGGGATTAAAATCCTTAACTTAATGGCAATGGAGGTGCCCTTAAACCTTAATTGTATATTAAAGATTGTTAATTTTTAATGCATAATTAAGATTTAAGGTTTGCAAAAAGTCTATATTTTTAGTAGGATTTAGTAATGTTAGGTTTCGATGCGTTTTCGCTTATTTTTTTATTGCTTATATTTTTAGGAGTTTTCCCTAATATATTTTATACTTTTGGTTATCTGCCTCATATCAAAAGAAAAACTTACTTTTTAGTAAACTATTTTGCTTTTATTATTTCTATGGCTGGCGTAGTATTGGCTAAAGAGATATTAGTTTTTCTATTTTTTTGGGAATTGATGAGCCTTACTTCTTGGCAACTTATACTGACAGAAAATACGAAAGAGAGTAGAGAAGCTGGAAGATTTTATTTTTTAATGACTCATTTGGGTTTTATGTTTGTATTATTATTCTTTTTGATACTTTCGCCAAACGATTTATCTGCTAACTTTAGTGTATTAAAACTTTATGCCCAGAGCTTTAAGTATCCAACACTTCTATTCTTTTTAATCGCTATTGGATTTTTAAGTAAAGCGGGTGTTGTGCCATTGCATGTTTGGTTGCCTTATGCCCACCCTGCAGCACCTAGCCCTGTATCGGCACTTATGAGTGGGGTTATGTTAAAAGTCGCAATTTATGCCTTTTTGCGTTTTATGTTTATTCTGCCAGCTTGGCAGTTAGAGTGGGGTATTATTGTGCTCTTCTTGGGTGCAATTACAAGTTTGGTTGGCGTACTCTATGCACTTAGCGAGCACGATATTAAAGCACTTTTAGCCAACCATTCGGTAGAGAATATCGGTATTATTTTAATAGCTATTGGTTTGGGTATGATATTTCATACTTTAAAGTTAGATACTTTAAGTGCATTTAGCTTTATTGCCGGGGTTTACCATTCGTTTAACCATATGAGCTTTAAGTCACTTCTGTTTATGACAGCAGGAAGTGTGCTGCATCAAACTCATACAAAAAATATGGAAAAGTATGGCGGTTTAATTAAGCTAATGCCTATTACTGCTTTTTTGTTTTTGTTAGCAGCCATATCTATTACGGCACTACCGCCTACAAACGGTTTTTTGAGCGAGTGGATGATTTTTCAAAGTATGTTAAGTACGGCTGGAATTTCAGATATTTCACTTAAACTATCTTTTGGCTTTACAATTTTTGCTTTAGCTTTAACAGGTGGTTTAGCTATTGCTTGTTTTGTAAAAGCTTTTGGTATTACATTTTTAGGTCTTGCACGAAGTGAAAATGCAAAGCATGCAAAAGAGGTAAATATACTTATGCTTTTAGGGCAAATGTTTATGGGCGCGGTTGTTATTGGTTTAATGATCTTTATGCCATCTATTATAAAGGCGATAAATGCATCTATGCCAATAAACAATATTTACGATAAAATGTTTCCAAACTACTTTGTAATGCACTCTGTAGCTCATAATTTTGGTGCAGTCTCACCACTTTTTTTATTGGTTGCTTTAATTGGTATTACATTAATGGTTTGGCTTGCTTATAAAGTAATTAATCCTAAGGTAAGAGAGTATCACACTTGGGCATGTGGTTACGATACAAATGCAAAATTGCAATACTCTACAACAGGCTTTGCAGGACCGATAAGACGCTTTTTTACTTGGCTTTATAAACCAGATGTACATGAACATAAAGAGATACTTTATGGGCATAAAACTAAATTTAAATCTAGCATGTACGAAGTACATGTAAAACCACTTTTTGAGCGTAGCTTATATGATAGTGTAAAAAAGGCTATAAATTATATAACTTATATAGTCTATCGAGCATCGCATTTTGAAAAGGAGAGGTACTCGGCACTTATTTTTAACTTGTTAATATTTATTTTATTTAGTATGCGTGTATTTTATCACGAAGTAAGTTGGGGAAGTATTCTTTTAGAAGGTGTTGTTGTATCTATATTTGTTAGCATAATTTTGTTTGGAGAGAGAAAATGATTTACTATATAATTCAAATTTTGAGCATATTTTTAATAGCACCATTTTTAGTTGGTATAATTAAAAGTATAAAAATGTTTATGCTCTATAAAAGACCAATATCTCCATTACAGCCATATTTTGATTTTTATAAATTGCTATATAAAGAGGTAATTTACTCAAAAGAGAGCAGTGCCGTATCTAAGATTGCACCAATTTTAATAATTTCGCCTTTAATATTGGTTGTCTTTTTACTGCCACCGATATTTAGCGGCAGTTTTTATGTATCGTTTATGGATGCCTTTACAATTACGGGGCTTATTAGCCTTTCGACTTTTTTCTTAATGCTTTTAGGGTTAGATAGTGCAAGTGCATTTGGCGGGCTTGGCAGTAGTAGAGAGGCATTTATATCGGCACTTGTTGAGCCTGCAATGATTTTAACAATTTTTAGTGTTTCGCTTATGGCAAATTCGATTGGTATCTCTAAAGCGGCTCTTAATTTGGCAAGCTCTTTTCCTGCTACCCATGCAGCGAGTTTTGTATTGGCGGCAATTAGCTTTTTTATATTGTTAGTTGCAGAGAACGGAAGAATTCCGGTAGATAATCCAGAGACTCACTTAGAGCTTACAATGGTGCACGAAGCGATGATACTCGATGTAAGTGGGGCAGATTTAGCACTTGTAGAGTTAGCTAGTGGCATTAAGTATGCTATATTTGCAACTCTGTTTGTAACACTGTTTATTCCATTTGGTACAGATTTGCCATTTGCCTTAGCCTTTTTAGTCTTTATTGCAAAACTACTTATTGTATCGGTAGTTATAGCACTACTTGAGGTAAATACTGCAAAACTTCGACTCTTTAAAGTACCAAATCTGTTGGGTATATCTATTATTTTTGGCTTTTTGAGTTTGATAACTTTCTACATTTTAGGAGGTGTAGCATGATAGATGTTTTAATTGGATTTTATATAGCTACACTTATTACCGAGTTATTTACAACAAGACTTTATAGATTGCTTGGTTGGTATGCATTAAATTCACTCTTTTTAGGGCTTATTGCTATATATATGGGTACTCAAATTAGTGATAGTGCTATGATTATTAGTGGCTCTATTACTATTGTTATTAAATTTATGCTTATCCCATATGTTTTAAAATATATTGCAACTAAATTTAATATACCAAGAAATATAAACCCAAATTTAAAGGTGCACTATTCAACAATTATTGTTCCGGTTATTTTAGTTTTTACATACTATTTGGTAAACCCAATAATCCATAATATGGCATATAATGCAAATTATGTTGCCCTATCTATTAGTAGCCTCTTTTTAGCGATGCTTTTAATTATTGAGCATAAAAATATAGCACCAAAAATTGTAGGCTTCTTGTCTATAGAAAATGCTCTGTTCCTGCTTGCCATTAGTGCTACTAAGGGTATGCCAATGCTTGTAGAGCTTGGAATTTTTGTCGATTTATTAATGCTTATTGTAATTGTAAATATTCTCTTTAAGCACCAAGGAGATTTTTAATGTCTATTTCTATTATTATATTTATACCATCACTATTATTAGTAGCTCTTAGCTTTTTTAAGATAAACAGAACTTTAATGGCTGCGGTGTCATCTTTGATAATTGTTCCGGCTATCTATATATTTATGCACCCATTTGTAAATGAGTATTTTTTAGTAGATAAGTTAAACTCTTTTGTACTTTTAATCTCTTCGATTGTGGGTGTTGGGGTTAGTTTAAGTATGATTTCTCTGCCCGATAGATTAAACTTAAACGAAGAGGCTATAAAGAGATTTTACCGCTTCTTTGGAATATTTTGGTTTGGGCTTATTATCTCTATTTTAGCAAATAATATGGGGATATTCTGGATTGGTTTAGAGTTTGCAACACTCTCGACTGTATATATGATAAAGGTAAAAGATTCACTCACAGCACATAAAGAGGCGTGGAAATATTTGACTGTTGGAGCTATTGCTATTTCGCTTGTACTTTTTGGTATTATACTTATGTATGCTTCTGCCAAAGATGTTTTGGGCGAAGATGCTATGAATTTTTACGCTTTAGCAAAAAATGCTAGTAAAATAAATAGTTTTCTTTTTGAAATTGGGTTTACTATTTCTGTAACTGGCTTTTTTATAAAGATGGGTTTTTTCCCAATGAATTTATGGCTAGCAGATATTGAGAGAGCAAGTATCTACCCAGTAGCTGCACTTTTTAGTGGTATTTTAGAGAGTGCAATTATGCTTGGCTTTTTTAGACTTAGCAAAATAGAGATGCTTGTAAATACTTCGCACTTGGTTACTTTTAGTTATATATATGCAATATTCACGCTATTTATGGTTAGCTTTTTAATATATAGAGCCAAAGATTTTGTAACAACTTTTGCCCTCTCTGGGATTGAGCATATGGTTTTAATTACTATATTTTGGGTAAGTGGCGGTTATTTTGCAGCACTTTTGCACTTGGCGGCACATGCATTTTTAAAGCCAGCACTATTTTTAAGTTCGAGTATGTTGGAACAGAATAGACGATATAGATTTAAAGGTGCACTTAAAGGATATAAAAACAAATTGATACCACTATTAATTAGCCTCTTGCTTTTGGGCATAATATCTATACCTCCAAGCCCAATGTTCTTTAGTGAAATATTTGGTTTTAAAGCAATGCTAGATGTTGCACAAGATTCAGACTACTTTTTAGTAATGATTTTTGCAATATTTATAATTATGCTTTTGCTATCAATTATTTTTTACAAATTTATTACGATATACCAAGAGGCACTTTATGATGGAGATGATGAGCCTAAAAAAGTATATAAAAGTGAAATTGCAATGTTATTGCTTTTTACAATTTCGCTTTTGGCACTAATTTTACCACAAGTTTTTGACTACATAGAGGGGATAATCAAATGAGACTAATAGCAAGATTTGCCCAAGAGTTGCGAAATGGTATAGAAATAGTAGATGTTTACGACAAAGAGACTCAAAAGAGTCTGCTAAGTTTTGATAACTTAAAAATAGAGACACTAACAAAAAAGTACCCATCAGCAATTTGGATGGAGCGAAAAATAAGCGATGAATTTGGAGTTGAGTTTACAAACTCTTTCGATACTCGCCCACTATTAAAACATGAGCATTTTCCAAGCGATATTTATCCACTAAGAAAAGATTTTAATGCAACAGATATAAACTTTACAGAGTATAAACCCTACGATTACGAAGCGATAGGTGGCGATGGGGTTTTCCAAGTAGCAGTTGGTCCGATACATGCAGGTATTATCGAGCCGGGGCATTTTCAATTTTCACAAGCTGGCGAAGAGATTTTGCATTTAGAGATACGCCACTTTTATAAATACCGAGCAATCGAGAAGATGTGCGAAGGTAAAGAGCCAATGAGTATTAAAAAAATAGTAGAGCGAATTAGCGGAAACGAAAGTGTGGCATATCAAGTAGCTTTTGTTAATATATTGGCTCAAGCGAGTGGCATAGAGTTGCCAGAGTCACTCAAGCAAAAATATGCCACTTTGTTAGAAGTAGAGAGAATAATTCACCATGTAACAGATATTGGTTTTATCGCTAACGATGTAGGCTTTGCACCAGCTTTAGCACTTGGCAGTAAACTAAGCGAAGAAGCACGAAGAGTATTTGTAAAACTTACAGGGCACCGTTTTGGTTTTGGAGCGATAAAAGAGGAGCTAACTATAGACTTTGCCTCTTTAATCGATTTTTTAAACTACTTAAAAAAAGAGTTAGAATTTTTTAGAGATTGGATATACGATATACCATCTGTTTGGGATAGATTTGATACAACAGGTAAGTTGAGTATTAAAAAAGTAAAAAAATATGGTGTAGTGGGTGTTGGTGCAAGAGCAAGTGGAGTAAAAGTAGATGCAAGAGATAACAACTTTTACAAAAATTTCGGCTACCAAATGCAGTTAGGGAAAAAAGGTGAAGTTAGCGACAGATTTAAATTGAGATTTAATGAAATATTCAACTCAATCGAAATGATAAAAAACTTTGAAACATACGATAATGATGGCTTTGAGTTTAGCGAATTTAAAGATGGCGAATATAGTGCATTTAGCGAGAGTAGCATGGGGGAACTCTTTATGTATTTAAAGGTCAAAGATGGATTGGTAGATAGATTTTTTGTACGAGACCCATCATTTATAAATTGGCAAGCATTCCATACTACAATTTATAAAGATATTATTGCAGATTTCCCACTGATAAATAAAAGTTTCGATTTAAGCTACGCAGGGAACGACTTATAAGAATGGAAGGTTAAGATATGTATAGATACTGGGAAAAAAGATTTAAAACAACACTAGAGCAAGATGCAGAGTTAGAAGCAATTAAAAAAGAGTTAAAAAAATTAGTCAAACAAAAGTTTGGCGGAAGCTTGGCTATAAGAATGGTAGATAGTGGCAGCTGCAATGCTTGCGAGGCAGAATGCAATGCACTATCGAACCCATACTACAATTTAGAAGAGCTAGGAATCCACTTTGTAGCAAGCCCAAGACACGCAGATGTAATGTTTTTAAGCGGCGTAATGACTTTTAATATGTACCACCACGCTATAGATTGCTACAATCAAATACCATCACCAAAATGGGTAATAGCTATCGGTGATTGTGTAAAAGATTTAGGAGTATTTGAGAAAACTTACGCTATAAAAGGCAATAGTATAGAAGTAACTCACTATATCTCAAACTGCCCGCCAAGTCCTAAAGATATTATTTCTGGCTTATTAGAATTTGCTCGTGATGTTTAAAGCAAAATAGTAGTTTTAGTTTAGCAAACTTGAAGGGATTTAATTTTTTCAAAATATAGAGAATTATTTTTATTATTTTCTACACTATCAAAACATCCAGTTTTGTAAATTTGCTTTATTATTTCTATCAAAACTTTAACTGCTACACTATTGCCAAACTGTTTATATGCTTGGCTTACAGATGAATGAATTTTAAAACTATCTGGAAAACCTTGAACCCTTGCACACTCTCTTGGACTTAATTTCCTTATCTTTTCATTTATATAGTATAACCCTGTTTTAGCACCTGCACCCCCGCCATAAGCAGATAGTGTTATGGCATGTCCGTATGGGCTATATATTCTCTCGCCTTGTCCACCTTTGTTTACATAGCCTATCTGTATTGGTCTGTTTGGTAACTCAACTTCTCCAAATATATTTATCTCTGGTTTATATTTTTTTGTAAAAAATGTATCTGGTCTATTTACTATTTTTGCATCTTTTGGATTATCTTCTAAAATATCTAATAGTGCAACTTTCTCGTTTGTTGGTTTTGGGAATTCAAATTTATCTATAGATAAATCTTTTCTAAAGCATACAAAAAATACTCTTTCACGATTTTGTGGCAAACCATAATGACTAGCATTTAATACTTTGTAAAATACATTATAATCCAACTCTTGCAGAGTATCTATAACAGTTTTAAGCGTATTGCCTTTATCGTGTTTAGCAAAATTCCTTACATTTTCTAAGAGTAGAACTTTGGGCTTATGGTGCTGAACTATACGAGCTATATCGAAAAATAGTGTTCCTCTTGTATCTTCAAATCCTTTTTGCTTGCCAGATATAGAAAAAGCTTGACAAGGAAAGCCCCCACAAAGCATATCGTGATTAGGAATATCTTTAGCATCTATTTTTGTTATATCGCCCTCTGGCATTATGCCATAGTTTTCAAAATAAGTTTTAGCTGCCTCTATGTCCCATTCTGAAGCAAAAACACACTCTGCACCAAATCTACTCATAGCCTGATGAAACCCACCAATCCCAGCAAAAAGGTCGATAAACTTAACTCTATTTTGCATCATCTGCCTTAAATAACTCTAGTGGATTTATTTTAAATTGCAAGCTTGTAGGGTCAGGAGTTCCACCTTTACGCTGCACAGTTACACGACCAATCTTTAAACTACCTCTTAGCGTTACAGATACTTCGCCATAGGCATAAAAATTAACTACATAATTAATATCTTTTAAAATCCAATCTAAAGTATTGTCGTCATTTTTTCTAGTTACAAGAAACCATTCGGCACTTAAACCACCACGACCTCTTAAAATATCTGATATAACTAGAGTTTTATTGTTACTAAAAAAGTCTATTATTATTTGAAGTTTATCTTTTGGAATTTCGGTAAGAAATATACGGCGATTATCTTTTATCTTTTCTAACTCTTGCTGTGACAAAATATCTTTTGGTAAAATATCTCCTGTAAAAGCTCTTAGCCATTTTGCTATATCATTATCAAAATTCCAAATTTTTTGGTATGTTAAAACAGCTCTTTTATCAACTTGATTAAAGCCTGCAGATTTGTTAGCTTTTTTTAATGATATATTTTCTATATGCACGATATTGTCAATAGTGATTTCAATTTTAACTTGAATATCTGCTTTTTTAAACTTTATACTCTCTTCATATTTCTCTTCAGTAATTCCTAGTGCAATAGCTTTATCTAAATTTATTCTTACAGGAATTTGTGTGGCTGTTAACTTATCTATATTGTTGGGATTATACCCCATAACTTTAAGCCATTTTTGAGCTGTTGTATCATTTTTATAATCAAGAAACTTGTTGCAAATATCAGTTTCATTAATAAAGCCACCTTTTGCAGTTAAGGAACCTATCTTTCTCTTATCCATATATTCTCCGAAGCTTTTATTATCTATTATTATATCGTAATAAGTTTTGCATTGGCATTAAGAATAAAATAAGCTAAATTCTGTTAACATTTTGTTAATTTATTTTAAATTTAAAGCAAAGGAGACTGATATGATTTGGCTTATTAGATATAATCTACTTTTTAATCAGTCTTTTATTGCTTAGTGGCTTAGACTCAAAAGAATTTTTGAAAAACTCCCCCCTACTTTAAAAGCTAAATTTACCTATACTTTTAAATACTAGGTATATTTTTGCTTGTTTTTTTCTCTTTTGAGTTTAAGTTATCTTCATTTAGACTACTGTATTTTCACCCAAGAGTTTTTATAGAATTAATTTTATATTGTTTTTTATTATTTGTTAAGGTTTTTTATTATGTCGAAATTAAAAGTTATATTGAAATTGGCTATGCCAATAGTTGTAAATTTATTGTTATTAACTACTATACAGTTTACCGATTTGTATGTAGTATCTAAGTTTGGTGTTGATGCTGTTACCGGTGTTGGAATTGTACAGAGTGTATGGGGGATTTTATTCTCTTTAACTATTATATTTTCATCTGGTGGGCAAGTGTTATTAACTAGATATGTGGGGCAAAAAAGCTACAAAAAGGCTTCGCTTGTAATTTCTAGCTTATTAATTGTTGCTTTAGCTACAAGTTTATTGTTTATTGCCATATTTGCTGTAATGCCAAAGATGATATTGTGGTTTATGGGTGTAGATGGTAAGGTAATGGAGTATACTTTAGAGTTTGGCTATATTTTATTGTTAGATATCCCATTTATCTTAATTAATGTAGTTATAGATACAGCTTTGCATAGTTATGGTAATAGCAAAACACCGATGTATTTGGCAATGGTGGCGGCTGTTTTAAATGTAATTTTAGATTTTGGTTTAGGTTTGGGTTATTTCGGTATGCCAAATATGGGTGTATTTGGCGTTGCATTATCTACTGTAATAAGCTATGGTGTAATATCGGCGTTACATTTATATATCTATTTTGCTAAAAAGATGCCATATATACCTACATTACGCTTTAGAAAAAATATCTTTAAGCGTGCATTTAAGGTAGCGTTACCAGAGGTTGCCTCTCGTGGGATTAATACTATATCGAATTTAATTTTCACGACAGCTGTTATTAGTTTAGGAAGCAGTTACTATGCCGGATTTAATATTACTATGAAAATAATGGCAATAGGTTATATGCCTATAATTGCATTTGCAGTAGCTGGTGGTATATTGATTGGTCAAAAGATTGGTGAAAAAAATTATGAAGATGCAAAAGGTTTTATTAAAATAATTGCTGGTATAAATTTATCTATTATGCTTATAACTGCTATATTTTTTATAATCTATGCAGATAATTTAGCGACTATATTTAGTGCAGATAAAGATGTAATTAAAATTATTGTTGAGTCTATAATCTTTTTTGCTATTTCAGATATACCATTCGCTATTGATGCAACTTATACTTTTGCATTAAATGGTGCAGGTTTAACAAAAAAGACTTTTAAGATAAATATGATAACTTTATGGATTTTTAGAATTATTCCAGCTCTTATTGCAATTTATGTATTAGGCTCTTACGAATGGGTTTTAGGCGTGTTTTTAATACAATTTAGCGTTACTGCATATTTGATGTATAGAGAGTTTAAAAAGAATGAATGGATGAGTCTGAAAGTATAGGACTATTCCACAAAAGTGGAATAGTTTGTAATTAGCAAGAGTAAGTAGAGATATACTCGTATGGAGTTGGTCTTCCCTCTACAGGAATAACATGTCTATCGAACATATAATCGATATACTCTTTAACATACTCAGGGCTCATAATTGGAGCTAAGAAGTCGTGGTCTTTTTCTAAACCTTCTAATGCATCTCTAAAGCTGTTTGGAAGCTCTGGAATTTTTCTCTCTTTTAACTCGTCTCTAGTTAATTCGAATAAATCTTCGTTGAATGGTCCTACTAAATCGTAACCACCTTTTTCGATACCGTCAAGTCCTGCAATCATAAGTACTGCAAATGCTAAGTATGGGCAAGATGCACTATCTGGGAATCTTGTTTCAATTCTTGTAGCTTTTTCACCAGCACCGTAAGGAATACGACAAGCTGCAGATCTATTTTGGCTAGAGTAAGTCAAAATTCTTGGAGCTTCGAAACCTGGAAGTAATCTTTTGAAAGAGTTAGTTGATGGGTTAGTAAACGCAGCAACAGCCTCTTTGTGTGCAAAGATACCACTTAAGTAATCTAATGCAGTTTTACTTAGGTTTGCATACTCACCCTCTGCGTAGAATAAGTTTTTGCCATCTTTCCAAAGTGATTGGTGTACGTGCATACCGTTACCGTTATCATTATAAATTGGCTTTGGCATAAATGTAGCAGTTTTACCATTTAAGTGAGCCACCATTTTTACAACATACTTATATTTTTGAACATTGTCTGCTGCAGTGATAATATCGCTAAATACGATACCAATTTCGTGCTGACCTTGTGCAACTTCGTGGTGTCCTAAAACAACTTCTAAACCAACTTCTTCTAAGATTTGCATCATCTCTGCTCTTAAATCTACAGCACTGTCAGTTGGCATTACTGGGAAGTAACCACCCTTGATTCTTGGTCTGTGACCCATGTTTCCAGCATCTTCATACTCAGCATCATCAGCCCAGTGACCTTCGTCTGTATCTACTCTGAAATACTGCTCGTTATCTTTATCTTTAATAATTACATTGTCGAAAATAAAGAATTCATTTTCTGGTCCAAAGTAAGCAGCGTCTGCTACGCCCTTCTCTTCTAATGCTTTTAATGCTTTTTTAGCAATAGATCTTGGACATTTTTCATATAACTCATTTTTATAAATATCATAAACGTCACAAATTACTACAGCAGTTGAGTCAGCTGTAAATGGATCTAAAAATGTAGATTCAGCATCTGGCTTAAGTAGCATATCTGATTCGTTAATTGGCTGCCAATTTTCGATTGAAGAACCATCGAATGGAAGACCATTTTCGAAACTCTCTACATTTACTGCACTCATTCTATAAGAAATATGGTGCCATGCACCTTTAATATCTGTAAATCTAAAATCTACAAATTCAACTTCATTCTCTTCGCAGAATTTAAAAAACTCATCTACGTTATTCACAAATTTACCCATTGTTACTCCTCTGAAAAATTAAACACTATATTATACCCTCAAATTGCCTTTTAGCTTAATGAAAAGTTGCCTAAAATTTATGCAATTGTCTCTCTTTGCTTATAAACGACACACATTCAGTGTAACCAGCACTCTTCGCAAGCTCCACGGCTTGGGTATATGCAAAGCCAATATCCTCTACTTTGTGTGCGTCTGAGCCAAATGTTATATCTATGGAATTTTCGTAACACATTTGTAATATTTCTAAACTTGGGTATGCCTCTTTTGCTGGTTTTCTTAGTCCTGCGGTATTAGTTTCTACTGCCATTTGTGCATTTTTGATAGCTTTTATAGCATTTTTAGCAATAACTTGAATATCTTTTTTTGGCTTAAAATTAAATACTTTTATTAAATCTATATGCCCTACTATATTAAACTGTCCACCCTTCGCCATCGCCTCTATTGCATCAAAATACTCTTGCCAAATTGTATCTATATCTCTATTTTTATATTCGCCAATAAATTCCGGATTATCAAAGCCCCACTTATCTAAAAAGTGTACTGAACCTATTAAATAATCGACATTGGCATTTAAAACCCGACTATCCATATGACCTTTTAAGTAATCTACTTCGTAGCCTAGGCGTATATCTATTTGCTCTTTAAATTCCTCTTTTAAACTTAAAATTTCAGCTTCGTAACTAGCCATTTGCTCAAAACTCATACGATATTTCTCATCAAAATCCATTGGAGCATGGTCACTAAAGCCATATATATCTATACCCTTATTAATCGCCTCTAAAACATACTCTCTTGGCGTACCCGTTGCATGGTTACAAAGTGGCGTGTGGTTGTGTAAATCTATTCTCATGGAAAATCCTTTGGATTTTAGCTGAGAGCATAGAGCGGAGAGCGGAGAGCTAACAAGGTGGCTTCGCCTTTTATTTAAAAAGAAGCGAAGCCACCTTGTTAGCTCTCTGCTCTAAGCTCTCTGCTCTAAGCTAATAAAGCTTCAATGCCAAAAGCGTTGAAGCTTTATTTTATCGCAATTATAGTAAAATTACCAAAAAATTAGATGGATAGATATGGAATCTCAAAAAGTAGAGCTATTAGCACCTGCCGGCAATTTAGAGAAATTAAAGATAGCACTTAATTATGGTGCAGATGCTGTTTATGGTAGTACAAGTACATTTTCGCTTCGTATTCGCTCTGGTAAAGAGTTCGATATGGAGTCGTATGCACAAGGGATAGAGTATGCCCATAATCTTGGTAAAAAGGTTTATGCAACTGTAAACTCTTTTCCATTTAATTCACAAATGAAGCTTTACGAAAACCATATTGCAAAAATTGCAGAATTAGAGCCTGATGCTTTAATAGTCTCTAGCCCAGGGGTTGTAAAAATTGCTGCAAAAATTGCACCAGATATTCCAATACACCTATCTACGCAGGCAAATGTTATGAATGCAATGGATGCCGAAGTCTATTACGATTTAGGGGTAAAGCGTATTATTGTGGCAAGAGAGATAAGCTTAAAAGATTGCGAAGCAATTAAAGCACACTTGCCAGATTTAGAGCTAGAGGTATTTGTACACGGCTCTATGTGCTTTGCTTATTCAGGTAGATGTTTAGTCTCGGCTCTTCAAACTGGGCGTGTACCAAACAGAGGAAGCTGTGCAAACGATTGCCGTTTCCCATACGAAATTTATGCACACAACCCTGAGAGTGGCACAACTTTTAGGCTTGACGAAGAGGAAGAGGTAGGCACATACATTATGAATGCCAAAGATATGAATATGGCTTCGCATGTAGATGAGATTTTAAAAAGTGGCGTTATAGATTCTCTTAAAATTGAAGGAAGAACAAAATCGCCATACTACGCAGGTGTAGTTACAAAAGCTTACCGCCACGCAATAGATGACTTTTACGCAGATAATTTTGAGCCAAGCAGATACCAAGCAGAGCTTAACACTACACAAAACCGAGGCTTTACAGATGCCTACTTAATTAGCCGACCATTCGAGAAAAACGATACACAGTCGCATGAGTTTTCTATACAGTACGGAACACACCAAGTTGCAGGTTTGGTTGCAGAAGATGGCAAGAGTTGGAAGTGTAAAGATAAAACTTGTATTGGCGATAGAGTAGAAATTGTCTTGCCTATTGGAGCAAAACTAGAAGCTGTAGATAACGAAATTGGCAAAGTATTTATGGAAGATAACAGATGGTGGCTAGAGTTTAAAAAGATAACTACTAGCGATGGCAAAGAGTTAGATTGTGTACACAGCGGATACACAAAAGATATTGCCTTACCAACTGAGCTACCAAGTTATACAATACTGCGTCGTGAAATAGCAGAGGCACTAGAGAAAAAAGGTCTTAAGAGTGAATCTACACCTATGAGTTTAGAACCAAGTTGCGATTAAAAGGAGAAGTATGAAATTTGTATCAATAGTAATGGGAAGTAAAAGCGATTACGAAGTAATGAAAGAGTGTGCCCAGACACTTAAAAAGTTTGGTGTCCCTTATGAGCTTATAATATCATCAGCTCACAGAAGCCCAGAGAGAACGCACGACTATATTATAGAGGCAGAGAAAAAGGGTGCACAGGTATTTATAGCAGCAGCAGGAATGGCGGCACACTTAGCAGGTGCATTAGCAGCAGCAACAACTAAGCCAGTACTTGGTGTGCCTATGGAGAGTGGTCCATTAGGTGGCGAAGATGCACTTTTAAGTACAGTAATGATGCCTTCAGGAATGCCAGTTGGAACAGTAGCAATCGGAAAAGCAGGTGCTGTAAACGCTGCATACTTAGCTATACAGATAATGGCACTTGATGATGCAGAGCTACAAGCTAAGCTACAAGAAGATAGAATAAGTAAATCTAAAAAAGTAGAACTAGACTCTAGTGAAATTGAAGTAATTCTATAAAAGGAGCAAAAGATGGCTGAAACAGAAAAAAAACGACAAAAAAATGTAGTTCTTTTTACATCACCATCTTGCATTTGGTGTACACGAGCTAAAAACTACTTTAAAAAGCAAGGCATTAAGTTTAAAAGCATAGATGTAAGCAAAGATAAAAGAGCTGCAAGAGACTGTATAAGCAACGGCTGCCGAGGCGTACCAGTTGTACTAATAGGCACACAGTGGATATGCGGGTTTGATCAAAAAAAGATAGACAGAGCCTTAGGGCTAAAAAGCAAAAGTTAAGGATAGTCATGGAACTTCAGCTAAAAAACATAGGAATGATAAAAGAGGCTAATGTTAAAATAGATGGTCTTACCGTTATAGCTGGAGAGAATGATACTGGAAAGAGTACAGTTGGGAAGGCTTTGTTTGCTTTACTAAAGGCTAGACTTTTTGTTTTGAATAGTAAATTAGAATATAGTGCAACAAACTCTCAATATTTGAATAAAATAGAATGGCTTTTTAATAAGATATCAAAAAAGCAATTATTAAAAAATAATACCTTTATAAAAATAGAAGATATAGAAGTTGATTTTAGTAAGCGTAGTGCAAGAAAAGGAAATAGAAAATTTTTTGATGGAATTTTTATAGAAACCCCTTTTATTTTTAACTTATATCAGACATTATCAGGAATAAATAAAGCTAACTCAATTATTGATTTTGAAATAGAATATAATTATTTGTGGTGGGATTTATATATTAAGCTTTCTCAAAAAGCTAAAACATTTTCAGATATTGATTTTGGAAATATATTATTTAAAATAGAAAATATTACTCATGGTAGTTTTAGAAAATATGATGAGATAAGCAAAGATAAGTGGGTTTTTGTAAAAAGTAGTAATGAATTTGAAATGGATAATGTTGCTATGGGGATAAAACAGTTTGCAATAATTTATGCTTTAATTAAAAATGGATATTTAACAAAAGATAGAATATTAATTTTTGATGAGCCAGAAGTTCACTTACACCCAAAATGGCAATTAGAGATGGCTAAAGTTATTGTAGAGCTTGTTAAAAATGGTGTTAAAGTTGTTGTAAATTCTCATAGTCCATATATGATAGAAGCACTGAAAAAATATGCAGAAGTAGAAAATGTTTATGATAAAACAAACTTTTACCTAGCAGAAGATGAATATATTAAGCAGCTAGAAGACTCTAACGCCGTAACACTATCTAAAATTTTCGAGAAGCTGTCTGAGCCTTTTGATATTTTTGAAGAGATGGAGAGCGATAGCTTGGAGAAGCTAATTAATGGCTAATATAAAGCTTTTTCTTAGAGAGTATAGCTCTTATAAAAGTAGCTTTAAAGAGACAAGTTTAGACGATAATAACAATATTTATTTATGTAATGATACATCTCAAGAGGTTATTAATTTTGATAAGTTAATTGAAAACTTATATCCAAATAGTAATATTAGACCAAAATCTTTTGATGCTATTTTTATTTATGAAAAACTAATTTTTCTTGTTGAATTTAAAAATCAAAAGCCTTCTAAAATAGATAATAAAGAGGTACAAAAGAAATTAGAAGATGGAAAAATAGAGTTGTTAAAACTATTTACTCAACTAAATATACAAAAAAATGATTATAATTTCATTTACTGTGTTGCTTATAAAGAGTGCAAAGAGCCTACTAGCAGATATAAATGTGGTGTTGAAAAGGGTAAAACACAGTTTGGATTAGAGAAATTTATAGAAAGCTCTTTTGTAAAGAAAGTATATACAGAGAATGTATCTTTTTTTACTAAAGAGTTTAAGAAACAATTTAAAAAGGAATTAATGTGTTAACATTTAGTGAACTACTACTAAAATTACAAGAGTTTTGGATGAAAGAGGGGTGTAATGTACTACAGCCTTATGATGTTGCTTCGGGTGCTGGGACTTTTCATCCGGCTACTCTACTTAGGAGTTTAGACTCTACACCATGGTCGGCTGCTTATGTGGCTCCGTCTCGTCGTCCGACAGATGGTAGATATGGGGAGAACCCTAACAGACTTGGGGCTTATTATCAATTTCAGGTACTTATAAAGCCTAGTCCTGATAATATTCAAGAGCTTTATCTGAAATCTTTAGAGCATTTAGGACTTGATTTAAAGAGCCACGATATTCGTTTTGTCGAGGACAACTGGGAGTCACCAACACTTGGTGCGTGGGGTCTTGGTTGGGAAGTTTGGCTAGATGGTATGGAGGTAACACAGTTTACTTACTTCCAACAAGTAGGTGGTATCGCTTGTGACCCTGTAGCAGTAGAGATAACATACGGAACTGAACGTTTAGCTATGTACTTACAGGGTGTAGAGAGCGTTTACGATATTGTATGGAACAAAAACGAAAATGGTGTTACAACTTATGGAGATGTACATAAAGAGAGTGAGTATGAGTTTAGTAAATACCACTTCGAAATTGCAAATACAGATATGCTATTTAAACACTTCGACGATGCGAGCGAAGAGTGTAAAAGATGTTTAGAGGCAGGTTTGCCACTGCCAGCATACGACCAGTGTATGTTAGCAAGCCACGCATTTAATGTACTTGATGCAAGAAAAGCAATTTCGCAAGCACAACGCCAAAACTATATTTTAAAGGTTCGTGAACTATCTGTTGGATGTGCAAAGCTTTATAAAGAGCAAGAAACAGAGAGACTTAAAAGAGTTCGTGGTTGATGGTTTATAGTTGATGGTTTTTGTTTTTATCGCTCCCAAATTGTGGGATTGTGAAAAAACTCGGCATTTCTTGGAAGTGAGACTTTAGTCTCACAAAGATATTACCAATAAATGGCAATAATAAGATGAGCTAAAGCCTAATTTCTATAATTTTCTAAGTTTTTTCACACTCTCTGTATGGGAGTGTATATTAATATTTCTTTATTCTGTGAATATCTGTTCCCAAATACAATTTGGGAACAAGTTAAGAATTAAGAATTAAAAGTTTGAAGTGTAGGGGACGACCTATGTGTCGTCCCGTTAGCTTGCACGTCAGTAAAAGCATAAAAGGTTTTTGGTGAAGATACAAGAGATATATGATTTTTTAGATAGTTTAAGTCCGTTTGAATTGCAAGAGAAATGGGATAATAGTGGGCTTAATTTGGGTAGAATGGATGCTGAGGTTAGTGAAGTAGTGCTGGCTTTAGATATTGATGAAGATTTAATAGACTCTGCTAAAAATGGTACACTTTTTGTTGTGCACCATCCAATAATATTTGGGGCTTTAAAGAGTTTAGATCTGTCTAAATACCCTGCAAATTTGCTTGCTAAAATGATAAAAAAAGATATATCTCTAATTGCAATGCATACAAATTTTGATAAAACTCATCTGAACAGATATGTTTTTGAAAAAGTATTAGGTTTTAAAGTAGATAAGCAGAGCGATTTTATCTGCACTTTAAGTAAAAAGTTCAGCAAAGATGAGCTTTTGAATTTAATAAAAAGCAAACTAGGTTTAAAACATTTAAAAGTAGTAAACCCAAAAAATGTAATAAATTCTGTAGCTTTAACCACAGGTGCTGGAGCTAGTTTGTTAGATTCAGTGGATGCAGATTGCTTTTTAACAGGCGATATAAAGTACCATGACGCAATGAAAGCACTAAGCGAAGATAAGATGATGGTAGATATTGGGCACTTTGAAAGTGAGCAGTTTTTTGTAGATGCTATAAAAAATTCATTTAACTCTTTGCCTATTTCGGTTATAATTGCGCAATCGCAAAATCCATTTAAGTACCAATAAAGGATATATCTTGAATATATACGTAAAAGAGTTAGTAGCTTTATCTAAAATTGACAAAGCACTAGATAGTTTTAATCCACAAATTGCTGAAATTAATGCAAAAGTAGAGAAAGCACAAAAAAAAGTAGATGAACTTTTAGAGCAAAAAGAGAATATTGCTAAAGTTATCGAAGAGAATAACTTAAAAATTGCAAGCTTCGAGCAGCAAATCGAAGATTTAAAAGAGCAGTTAGATAGTATTAAGAAGAAATCTGCTGAAGTTAAAACAGAGAGAGAAATATCTTCTCTATCTTCAGAGGAGCAAATTGCTAAAGATAATTTAACTTATGCTAATGAAGAGATAGAGCGTTTAAATAGCATAAACGATGTTAAAAAAGCAGAGCTTGAAGAGTTAGAAGCAGAGCTTGCTACTGCACAAGAGGAGTTAGCAAAAGTATCTGAGGATATTAAAAGCGATATTGCAAATATCGAAGAGCAAAAAGCTGAACTATTTAAAAGTAGAGATGAAGCTATTCGTTCAATGGATCAAAAAATTCTTGCATTCTATGAAAAAATTAGAAATTGGGCAGGAAACACTGCTGTTGTTAAGGTTGAAAAACAAGCTTGTTACGGATGTTATATGAAGATAAATGACAAAGCTTACAGCGACTTAATCAAAGGCGAAGATATTGTAACTTGCCCACACTGTGGAAGAGTTTTATATATCGAGGTAGATAGCGAGACTGCCGAGGCTTAATGTAGTGTTTTACTACTTCTACTTAACTATTGCAACTATTGCTTATATAGTTGCGATACCTTTTCTTATAATTTTTAGCTTTAAAACAAAATACAGAGAGTCTATACCAGCTAGGTTTTTTCTTAAAAACAATAAACCTCTAGCTCCTGATGGTGTACATTTTCATGTATGTTCACTTGGCGAGGCTAGAGCTATTAAAGCTATCTCTAATGAGTTAGATAAGTCTAAACTTAGATTCAGTGCGACAACAAATACAGGCTTTAATGTTATTAAAGAGTACAGTAGAGAGGCTAGATATTTGCCATTTGAGACTTTTTTGCCTTTTTGGATAAAGAGACAAAAAGCTTTAGTTGTTTTTGAAGCAGAGCTTTGGTATATGCTCTTTGCAGCAAACAAAAAAAAAGGTGCTAAAACTTTTTTAATTAACGCTAGAATTAGTGTGAAGTCTTATAAAAGTTACTTAAGATTTAAGTGGTTGTATAAGCAAATTTTTAAAAATATAGATGCTGTTTACGCACAGAGTTTCGAAGATGCAAGAAGATTAAAAACTCTTGGGGCAAAACATATAAAAGTAAATGGGAATATAAAGTTTTTTAACCTTCCAACACCTAATAAGATGTACGATAAAAATTACGATTTGGTTGTATGTGCGGCAAGTACTCACGAAGGCGAAGAAGAGTTGATTTTAAATGCATTTTTAGAGCTTAAAGAGATAGAGAATGCTCAATTAATAGTTGTTCCAAGACACCCTGAACGCTTTAAAAAAGTTGCTAAATTGCTAGAGAGAGAGGCACTGAAAAAAGATTTAAGCTTTAGTAGATATACTCAAAATAGAGATTTTAAAACAGATATTGTTTTAATAGATATGATGGGAGAGTTGGTTAATGCTTACGCAATTAGCGATATTGTAATCTTAGGTGGTGCATTTGCTAATATTGGTGGACACAATGCTGCAGAAGCTGCACAATTTGGTTGTAAAATAATAAGTGGAGTAAACTATTTTAACCAAAAAGATATTTTTAAATCTATAGATGGCATAGAAGTTGTAGAGGATTTTGAGCTAACTCAAACACTACTTGATTATAAAGAACTTAAGCATTGTAAAATAGATACAAAAGCTAAAATAGATGAATTACTAGAGGATATTAAAAGTGTTTTATAAAGATGATGGAGAGTATATAGTTTTAAAAATAAAAGCCCAGCCACAAGCTAGCAGAAGCGAATTTTGTGGATTATATGGAGAAGATGCTATAAAGGTTAGAGTTGCTGCACCAGCTGTAGAGGGGGCTGCAAATAAAGAGTTAATTAAGTTTTTGTCAAAGCAGTTTAAAGTGCCTAAAAGTAGTATAGAGTTTGCAAGTGGACAAAATAGTAAAGTTAAATTAGTAAAAGTGCCAAAAAGCGAAAAATTAGATAAGTTTATTTCTAGTTTGAAGTAATAGGATTTGGAATATAGGATATAGGATTTTGGATTTTGGATTTATGATAAAAGGAATATAATGGAAGATAAAGCGTATAGATTATTAGGACAACAGTTAAATATATCTGGCAAAAGAGCAAAAGAGTTAATAGATAGAGGTTTAGTTTATGTTGGCGATAAAAAGTTAAAAATTGCAAGAGCGGTAATGCCTGAAGATACTAAATTTCGTGTAGAGATGCCAAGTAAAATAGATAAAATATATGAAGATGACGATATTTTAGTGGTAAATAAACCAGCATTTTTAGATGTTTATGAAGTAGAGGCAAGCTTTAGCGATGCTGCTTTAATACATAGACTAGATAGAGAGACAAGTGGAGTACTGCTATTAGCTAAAAACGAAGAGTTTTTAAAAAAGGCAATAGAAGCTTTTAGAAACAGAAGAGTTAAAAAGTTTTATACCGCTTGGGTAGAGGGTGTAATTTATGAAGAGATGGTAATAGATTTACCTATTCATACAATTAAAGGTCCTAAATCTATATCTAAAGTAAATAAGCGAATTGGTAAAGAGGCTATAACTATTGTAAAACCAAACGAAGTACAAGGTAAAAAGAGTAAAGTAGATATAGAGATAAAAACTGGAAGAACACACCAAATTAGACTACATCTTTCACACGAAGGGCACCCCGTAGTTGGCGACGAACAATATGGTAGTCCAACAAAAAGTAAAAGAATACTGCTACACGCGAGTAAAATAGAGATATTTGGTAAAAAGTATGTAGCACCTGAACCTAAAGATATCGTTCGATATAAGTAGATATGTTATACTGTTAAAGACAAAATAAATAGGAGATAGCATGGGAACTTTTGTAGTTATTGTAGTAGTAATTATTGCAATATTTTATTTAATAAAATTCACTATTGGTTTTAGCTATTTTCTACCAGTAGTTGTAGTTGATTCTCAAGAAGCAGTTGTAATAGATAATAGGCTTGGAAAAGATAGAATTATGCATGAAGGTATTAATTATATTATTCCAGGAATAGAAGTTATTGTAAAAAAAGTTAGTTTAAAGGAAATCACAATTGACCCTCCTGAACAAACAATTGTTACGCGTGATAATATTAGTATTATAGTAGATGTTATTGCATCTATAAAAATTAAGGATATTTTCAAAGCTGTATTGGGAGTAGATGATTATAAGAGTTCTGCTAAAAGTTTAGTTGCTACCTCTACTCTTGATGTTATGGGTAGTATGAATTTGGTTGATATACAGAAAAATATTTATAATATCTCTCGTGAAATTAAAGAGAAAATGAAAGAAGATACTGAAAGATGGGGCTTAGAAGTTGCACAAGTACGTATTGAAACTGTAAAATTACCAGATAGCGTAAAAGATGCGATGGAAAAAGAGATTGTAGCTGAAAAAGAGCGAAAAGCTATGTTATTATTAGCAAGAGCTAAAAAAGAGTCTGCTATTGAAGCAGCAGAAGGTAAAAAAATAGCAGCATCTTATGAAGCAGAAGCATTAAAACATGAAATAGATACAATAAAAGAGTCTATGCCGGAGATGGATGATCAACAGATATTAGAGTTTTTAACGTCAGTAAGTTATATTCATTCGATGAAAAATCTATCATCTTCTGATAATGCAAAAGTTGTAGTTTATCCAGCTGATATACAAAAATCTATGAATGGATTTATGAGAATGCCGGGTTTGGATGAAGATACAGGAAAAGAAGATAAAAACGATTAGCTGATTTTAAAGTAGATATTGTAATATTTTAGTAGAGAAAACCAATTTGATAAAGAGGAATAGTATATGTTTGATACTCTAACCGAGAGTTTTAAAAGTGCCATTGGAAAAATTAGATTTCACGATGATGAAAAAGCACTAAAAAAAGCATTAACAGAGTTAAAAAAAGCTCTATTAAAAGCAGATGTGCACCATAAAGTTGTAAAAGAGTTGCTTGCAAGTGTAGAAAAAGATGTAAAAGCGAAAGGTGTAGGTAAAGATAACTTTTTAAATGCTTTAGCTACTCACTTAAAAGATATTTTAACAGCACAAGGTAACCAAGGTTTTGTATTTGCACCAAAGCCACCAACAGTAGTGCTTATGACTGGTTTGCAAGGTAGTGGTAAAACAACAACTACTGGTAAATTTGCTTATATGTTAAAAGAGCAAAAGAAGAAAAAAGTTTTAATTGCAGCTGCCGATTTACAGCGTTTAGCCGCGGTTGAGCAGTTATGCCAAATTACAGAGCAAATTGGTATAGATTTGGTAGCCGATGAGAATGCTTCTCCAGAAGATATTGTGAAAGAGGCTCTACAAAAAGCAGAAGATGGGCTTTATGATGTACTTATAATAGATACAGCAGGACGATTAGCAATAGATGAAGAGCTTATGGATGAATTAGCAAAAATTAAAAAAATTGCAAATCCAGATGAGATATTCTATGTTGCAGATGCAATGACTGGTATAGATGCTGTAAGAACAGCGTTTACATTTAAAGAGAAAATTGGAATTACAGGTGTAGTTTTAAGTAAATTCGATGCAGATAGTAAGGGTGGTGTTGCTTTAGGTGTTGCTCATCAAGTTGGTGTACCACTTAGATTTATCGGTAGTGGCGAAAAGATGCCAGATTTAGAGACCTTTATTCCCGATAGAATAGTAAGTCGTCTAATGGGTGCTGGAGATTTAGAGAGTTTAATCGAAAAAACTACCGCTGTGATAGATGAGAAGAGTGCTAAAAAGATGACCAAAAAGATTAAAAAGGGTCAATTTAACTTTAACGACTTTTTAGCTCAAATGGATCAGATGAAAAAGCTAGGCTCTATGAAATCCCTTATGAGTATGATTCCAGGTATGAGTGGTATGGCTAAACAAATCGGCGATATGGATTTAGAAAACTCTAAAGAGATGAAGCAAATTAAAGCGATGATTAGCTCTATGACACCAAAAGAGCGTGAAAATCCAGATTTGCTTAATAATTCAAGAAAAAGAAGAATTGCAACAGGTGCAGGGCTAGACCAAATGCAAGTAAACCGAGTATTAAAGCAGTTTAAAAATGCTGCCAAGATGGCTAAAAAACTATCTGGCAAAGGTGGAATGAAACAGATGCAAGATATTATGAAGCAAATGCAAGGCGGAGGTGGTGGTATTCCTCCTGGGTTGATGAGATAGCCTTGTTGGTTGTTAATGGCTGATGGTTAATAGTTGATAGTTTTGAGGTTTCAATTAAGAGCTTTTTGGTGTGGTAGGGCACCACACCTTAGACAACATTAATTCTCCTCGTAGTGTGCAGTGCCTTACTGCACCAATAAAAATGTAATTAATTCTTCTCTAATGCTTCACCCAAAGCAAAGTATCCTGCACCTACTCTTGCTAATGGGTCTGTTTTTATTTTCCCATTATTATATAGTTTATCATCTACATATATAGATTTTACCTCTACTATCACAGGTATTGTTTGTGAACCATCTAACTCTACCTCTTTTAAATAATCAGCAAATATTACAACATTAGCACTTTTTGGTACTGCTGGGTAATCTTTTAATATCTCTTTTGTTTCAATATCAAATTTATCAAACTCGCTTTCGTTAAATTCAAGTGGTGAGGCACTTATCTCTACATCTTTTACATCACTTGGTGAAGCAATTACTATTGAACACTTTTTACTCTCTCTTAAATTCTTTAAGGTATCTTTTACTGAACCATCCTTTTTATGTCCAATAGAGATAATTAGTGTAGCAGGCGAAGATGAAAGTGGAGTAAAGTAGCTAAAAGGAGCAATATTTAAAATATTTTCTTTAGATAGTGTACTAATCCACGCAATAGGGCGAGGTACTACAATATTTGAAAGTAGTTTATAAATATCGTTACTCTCTAAGTTTTCTGTATTTTCAAGCATATTTAACCTTTTTAATCCGAGTTTTTTTGTATGATATTCATCTAAACTCAGCTTTTATTGAAATTTTGTTATTATATTAGCATTAATTTCTAATAAAAGTTAGGTTTAATAATAGTTTTAAAAAAATTATGTTAATATTCGCCACCAAAAGGGCGTTATAAGTTCCCTAAATTAAAATATCCCAAGGATTAAAAGAGATGACAGTAATTAGATTAACAAGAATGGGTAGAAAAAAGAAGCCATTTTATAGAATCGTTGTAACAGATAGCAGAAAAAGAAGAGATGGTGGTTGGATTGAATCAATAGGTTACCATAACCCAGTATCTGCAAATAAAGAGACAAAAATTGACGAAGAGAGACTTAACTATTGGATTAGCGTTGGTGCACAAATGAGCCCAAGAGTTAAGAAAATTACAGGTAAGTAGTAGCATATGGTTCAAGATTTCATCATAGAGTATGTTAAACTTATTGCAAAGCATCCAGAGGCTATTAGCATAGAGTCTAATGTTATCGATGAAAACTTGACAGAGCTTATGCTTTATGTAAGCCCTGAAGATATAGGCAAAGTTATCGGTAAAGATGGTAGAATGATAAGTTCTATCAAAACTATTATTTCTGGTTGTAAGCCAAAGGGCGGACCTAGTTATAAAGTTAGCGTAAAACCTACAGAGAATGAGTAGCTTGCAAAAAAGCTTTTTAGTCGCACAGTTTGGTAGGACTGTTGGACTAAGAGGCGAACTTAAACTAAATTTACATACAGATTTTCCTAAACAATTTATAAAAGGTCGTGTACTATCTACAGATAGAGGCGATTTAGAGATAGAAAATTATAACCCAAAAAGAGGGCTTATAAAGATTGTTGGCATAGATAATCCAGAAGATGCAAAACGAATTGTAAACACCAAAATATACTCTAGCGAAGATGAAACAAGAGAGTACTGCAAGTTAGATAAAGGGCAGTATTTTTGGTTTGATTTAATAAAAGCTACAGTAGTTGAAAATGGTGAGAGTTTAGGTGTTGTAAACGATATTCAGCGTTTGCCACAAGGCGACTACTTGCTAGTAGATACCGATGCTAAATTGGTAGAAGCAGGCTTGGCTAAAAGCTTTTTAATTCCTTACATTCCACAATTTATAAAAGATGTTAATACAGAGAAAAAAGAGATAGAGACAATTAACTCTAAAGATATTTTAGAGGCTAGTTAATGCGTTTTAACTTCGTTACACTCTTTCCTAATATTATAGAGGGGTACTTTAGCGACTCTATTTTAAAAAGAGCAGTTGATAAAAACTTAATAGATTTAAAATTCTACAATCCAAGAGATTACTCTAAAAATAGACACTTAAAAGTAGATGATGCTCGCATAAGTGGCGGAGCTGGAATGGTTATGACAATCCAACCACTAAGCGATACCATTAAAGATATTAAACAAAAAGATGAAAATAGCAAAATTATCTTCTTAACGCCAGTTGCAAAACCTTTTAAACAGATAGATGCAAAAAGATTAGCAAAAGAGAATAGTGTAACTTTTGTATGTGGTAGATACGAAGGTTTTGATGAGAGACTTATCGAAACTTACGCCGATGAAGTATTTAGCATAGGCGATTATATACTTACAGGTGGTGAATTAGGAGCTATGGTTATGTGCGATGCAATTAGCCGAAATATCGAAGGAGTGCTAGGAAATAGCGACTCTTTAATAGAAGAGAGCTTTGAAAATTCGCTTTTGGAAGCACCAACCTTTACAAAACCCAATTTTTATGAAGAAAAGAGTGTGATTTCAGAGTTGTTAAAGGGTAATCACAGTAAAATTGCGACCATTAAACTAAAGTTATCTTTATTTAAAACAAAGTACTTTAGACCAGACATTTATAGCAAGGTAAAGGCAGAGCATGAGAAATAAGTATATCGAGAACTTTGAGAAAGCACAGTTAGAGAACAAAGAGATTCCTCAATTTAGAGCAGGTGACACAGTAAGAGTTGCTGTTAGAATTAAAGAGGGCAACAAAGAGAGAGTTCAAAATTACGAAGGTATTTGTATAGCTATTCGTGGTGAAGGTACAGGTAAAACATTTATTGTTAGAAAAATTGGTGCTAACAATGTTGGTGTAGAGAGAATTTTCCCACTATACTCTGATAGTATCGAAGGTATCGAAGTTCTTAGAAGAGGTAGAGTAAGAAGAGCTAAACTATTCTATCTTAGAGAGCTTAGAGGTAAAGCAGCAAGAATTAAAGAGCTTCGTAGAAAGTAATCTTTTGGGCTTTTGCCCATAATCTTCATGGAAATTATAAAAAAACTTCTAAAAAAACTTCTTTTTTTATTACAAATAACACTAATACTTACATATATTACTTTTGAAGAGTTAGTATGGGAGCGGTTTGCTAAACCTATATTTAGGTATATAAAGTATTTAAAAGTATTTGAAAAGCTAGAGCAATTACTCAGTAAAACTAATGAATATGTTGTACTTTTAGTATTTATAGTATCACTTATAATTGGTGAAGGATTAGGTGTATTAACACCAATTATTGCATTAAAAGGTTATCCTATACTTGCTATAGTTGTCTATTCTCTTAAATTATTGATTGCAGCATTTGCATTTTGGGTATTTAATACGCAAAAAAATCTTTTGTTATCTTTTAAATTTGTAGCTTATCTGTATGATAAGTTAATACTATTAATAGATTGGCTTAAGAGTACCTATGTTTACAACTATACAAAAGAGTTAATTCATAGAGTAAAAATATATATTAAGGTTAAGTATCGAAATATCAAAAACTATATATTAAATAGATTTTGGCGTTAAATATGCAAAAAAAAGAGCTTTTAAAAAAGTACTTTGGGCATAGTGAATTTCGAGAGCTTCAAGAAGATGTAATAGACTCTATACTATCAAAGCAAGATGTTCTTATGATTTTGCCAACAGGTGGTGGTAAGTCTCTTTGTTATCAGCTTCCAACTATGCTTATGGGTGGTGTTACTGTTGTAGTATCTCCTCTTTTGGCTTTAATGCATGACCAAGTTGTAGCCTTGAGAGCTAATGGAATTAGTGCGGCAATGGTTAGCTCTATGCAAAGTTTAGAAGAGATTAGAGAAATCGAGAATCAACTCTATAACAGAGAGATAAAACTTCTATATGTAGCACCAGAGAGGCTGCAAAACGAGTACTTTTTGCAACTACTATACAATTTAGATATAAACTTTTTTGTAATTGATGAAGCACACTGTGTAAGTGAGTGGGGGCATGAGTTTAGAGAAGATTACCGTAAGCTCTCCCTTTTAAAAGAGAACTTTTTAAAGACACCAATAGCAGCATTTACAGCAACAGCAACAAAAGCTCTAGAGAGCGATATAGTAAAAGCTTTAAGATTAAACAGACCCAAGATAGTAAGAGGCAAACTGTTTCGTAAAAACTTAACTATAAGAGTGCAAAACCGCTTAAAAGATGGCAAAGCTCAACTGCTAGAGTTTATAAAAAGCTTTAATGGCGAGAGTGGAATTGTCTATACTCTATCTCGAAAATCCACTGAGAGTATAGCTGCATATCTGCAAAGTAAGGGCATAGAGGCAAAGCCTTATCACGCTGGGCTTAGTAGCGAGCTAAAAAACAAAACTTATGCAGATTTTATAGCCGATAAGCTAGAGGTTGTAGTTGCAACAATCGCCTTTGGTATGGGAATAGATAAAAGCAATATTCGCTTTGTAGCCCACCAGAGTATGCCAAAGACTATAGAGAATTTTTATCAAGAGATAGGTAGGGCAGGGCGTGACGGTTTAGAGTCGCAAACTCTGCTACTATTTGGTGCAAGCGATATAGTGCAACAAAAATCATTTTTAGAAGATTTGCCAGAGACACCATATAAACAGCACGCCTTTTATAAACTAAATGCAATGGTAAAATTTGCAAGTTCACAAGTGTGCCGACACAAATATATAGCTAATTATTTCGATGACAATATAGAGCCTTGTGGCAACAAATGCGATAACTGCTTAGAGCCAGATAGAAATAGTATAGATATTACAACAAATGCTCAAAAGCTACTCTCTGCAGTTTATAGAACAGGGCAAAGTTTTGGTTTACACTATGTTATAGATGTGCTAAGAGGAAGCAAAGAACAGAGGGTTTTACAAAATGAGCACGATAATTTAAGCGTATATGGTATAGGAGCTGATTTAAGTAAATCGCAATGGCTTAGTATTGGTGATAGACTCTTAGAATTAGGTGCTGTAAACATTGGAGAATTTAGAGTATATACCTTAACAAACTACGGAATCGAAATACTAAAAGGCAAACACAAAGTAGATATAAACGAAGATAGACTATCTATCAAAAAACAGAAAGCCAAAGCCAAGGCTAAAATCGATACCAGCGACTACAATGTAGATATATTCGAGAAACTTCGTGAGTTACGCTTAGAAATATCCCAAAAAGATGGCATACCACCATATATAGTATTCTCTGATAAAACTTTAAAAGAGTTAAGTGTTAAAAAGCCAAGTAACAAAGAGGAGATGCTCGATATACATGGTATTGGCGAAGTAAAATTTGAGCGTTATGGCAAAGTGTTTTTAGACTTATTGCAAGAACTTTAGCTTATATCTTTTACTTAGTTAATTGAAGGCACTTTAAAAGTATCCTAAAGTTTAGTGTATCTATTATTAGAACTGCCTTTCAATGTCCCATTAAGTTAAGGACTTTAACCCCGTAACTTCAGTTAATACAAAGCTAAAAGCCTGCCATTTAGAGTTTATTTTATTTTTTTAGATTTTTTCATACCTAAAAAAACATATATTGAAACAGATACAATAACAAATCCAAAAAGTATTATAGAAAACCAAGCGGCATTTTTATGTGCACTCTCTCCATCTCCGAATATATATCCAATTAATAGCATAAAACCTACCCAAATAATATTGGCTGTAAATGTTAATGGAATAAACTGTTTTAATGACATATGCGAAAGTCCGGCGGGAATAGATATATATTGTCCCATACCTGGTGATAGTGGGGCAAGAAAAACTGAAATTACACCATGTTGTTTAAAAAATGAATTCACCTTTTTTATTACTGGTTTATGACCAAAAAAATGATTTACTAATGTTTTTGAGAGAAAATAGTTAATAAGTGCCCCACTTAAACTTCCTAGTGAACCACTAAGTAGTAGTAACGAAAAACTTTTTTCTCCTAAAGAAGCTAAATATCCTGAAGGAATTAATAATATCTCACTAGGTACAGGAATAAAAGTACCTACTAAAAGCATATAAAAGTAAACACCTATATATCCAGCATGGTCAGCAAAATTTACTAATAAATTTATAATGTAATGGAGCACTTAAATTCCTAAAACTTTAAGTGCTTTTTCTATGGTGGATGCAGTTGCCTTTTCAACATATTTATTAAGTTTTAAAGGTCTCATAAGCATTTTGACTGACGTATTGTAAGGGTAATAAATTTTAGCAAAGTGTTTTATCTCTTTTTTAAATTCTTCATATGAAGCATCAGCATTTATATGTTTAAAAGCGATAGAAACATCTTCATCATTTGCCTCTTTTAGCCTTGCGTAAATAATTTTTGTAATATCTCCTCTGGAGAGTTTCTCTTCTTGATTATATTTTTTGAATACTTCTTCAAACATATCATAATGATATACTTCATCTTTACTTATATTTGTTGCTATTTTTGCTAGTATAGGTTCACCAAGTTCTTCAGCATATCTATGTAATGCTTTATAAAATGTTGATGTCCCTGTTTCGACAACCATACGGGCAAGCATCTCTCTTGCCCGAGTTGGCTGAAATTCATCTATAGTACAGAGTGCTGCATACTCATTTCTAAAATTGTTATATGCATTTTCCCAATCAAATAAAGGCCATACTGTTTGAATATATTTTTTTAGTGCTTTACCATGTTGTATCTCTTCTGGTTCCCATGTATTTGCTAACCAATTTACTGTAAATATATCACCAGTATAAAATTCAGCAAGATTTTTTTCATATAAATCTGAAGTGATTTCAATGAATGAAGCAATAGTTACAAGCTGAAAAAGTATCTTATTTTCAGAAATTTTTTTACTCTCTATAGAGTTATAGTCTATTTTTTTATAATCCCAACTTGCCATTCTTTTTTATCCTTTATTGGAGTTATTCATATAATTATACCCCAATTTTAGAAATTTATAGATAAATTAGCCATTTATGAGTTTACTTTTTAATAACTTCTATTTTTTATAGCACTAGCAGCTTCTCTATCTAAGGTTCGTCGCTTTAAAGTTTCTCTTTTGTCGTGTAATTTTTTGCCTTTTGCGAGAGCAATAGATACTTTTGCAAGGTTTCTTTCATTGAAGTAAAGCATTAGTGGTACTATGGTTAAGCCCTCTTTACTTATTTTGTCAAATAGTTTATCTAACTGTTTTTTATGTAGCAGTAGCTTTCTTGGGGCTCTTTCGTCTTTGCTAAAGTTTCTGTTTGTTGTCTCTAAGTGTCCTATATGGGCGTTCATTAGGTACAGCTCACCTTTTATAAAACGGCAAAATGCATCGTTTAGGTTTGCTCTTTTAGCTCTAAGGGCTTTTACTTCGCTACCTTGTAGCACAAGTCCTGCTTCGAACTTTTCTAATATCTCATATTCGTGTCTAGCTTTTTTATTTTGTGCAATTATATTGATTGCCATTATTATCCTAATTTTTTGATGTAATTATATCACAAAATTTAAGAGCTTAAGTCTTAGAGTTAATTTTAAAAAACGAGCTTCCGCTTCCGCTAAAGTAGTAACCCTCTTTTTCATACTCTTTTAGCTCTGGGTAGATTAGCAAAGATGCTTTGTATAAATCGTTTAATTTTGTTGCATCTGTGGTGCTTTTTAATATATCTAATGAGCTATTTAGCATATAGCTAGCTCCTGCGTTTAGTTTTGCATCTTTTAAGTAATTTTCTTTAAAGGCTTTATATACTAAGGCAGTATTGCAGTGTATATCTGGGGTGAAAATCTCTAAATTTAGTGGCTCCTCTTCGAACTCTTCGATAATTTCGCCAAAGCCACTTACATTTGCACTATTGTATCCGTAGATAAAAAATGGTACATCTGCACCAATAGTTGCTCCAATATTGGCTAAGGCTTCGGTACTAACTTGCAGATTACATACCTCTTTAACCATATTCATAAAAGTTGCAGCGTTAGAGCTACCGCCACCTAAGCCAGCACCAAAGGGGATATTTTTTTTAACCACCACTTTGTGATTGTAGAAAAACTCTATAATATCTAAATCACCTGTGTGGGCATTTAGAGCTTTGTAGGCTTTGTAAATTATATTTTGCTCTTTTGGAATATCAAGACCTTCTATTGTAAAGCTGTCGCACTTTTGTGGTACAAACTCTATTGTATCGTATAGGTTTTTTACTAACATAAAACGAGAGTTTAGGGTGTGGTACGTTGAGCCATTATGCTCTTTTGTGCCTGTGATTTTTAAAAAAATGTTTACTTTTGCATACGATTTTGATTTCATTTTAATCCTCTAAATTGGGCTTTGGTATTCTGTTTAACCTGTATTTTACTTCTGTATCGTTTATGTCTATTATAGAGTAAAAGTTTTTTGTCTCTATTAGGTATGTGCCACTCTCTTGCTTTTCAAAATAGCTTGCGTCTATCTTTTTGCCAAGTTCTAGTATCTCTTCGTCGGCTAAGAATCTATTTGTCGGTATTTTAAGATACTTAAAAGGGTTTAGTGCATTTTCATTTTCGTATCTAAACTTACCTTCGTTTATGCGGTGCAGGGCACTCAGTGTAGCTGTTACATTTAAACGGTTTGCTATCTCTTGTGCGATAGAACGGATATAAGAGCCTTCGCTAACTTCGATTTCGAAAGTTATAAATGGGTGGTTGTAGTTTGTTAATTTTATGCTGTAAATTTGTGATGTTATCTCTTTTAGCTTAACATCTTTGCCCTCGCGTGCTAAGTCGTAAGCCTTTTTACCAGCTATCTTTTTTGCACTATATTTTGGTGGCAGGTAGCTTAGTGAACCAATTAATGAGTTTAGGGTTTTTTCAATATTGTCTAAATTTAGGGTAGGGCACTCAGTTATGCTTATAACATTCTCTATATCTAAACTATCCGAACTAGCCCCAAGCCACATTGTCGCACGGTAACTTTTAGGTGTTTTATCTAAAAACTGAAACAGCTTTGTATATACTCCAGTAGCCACAATTAAACACCCCGTTGCAAATGGGTCA
>Ga0256829_1000341_pt1 | contig 50418 bp, 42 predicted proteins | sample 131447metaG_FD_185979 | JGI IMG/M metagenome (GOLD analysis project Ga0256829, IMG submission 185979) | Hydrothermal vent microbial communities from Lau Basin, Pacific Ocean - 131-447 | ecosystem: Environmental > Aquatic > Marine > Hydrothermal vents | place: Pacific Ocean: Lau Basin | collected... | reverse complement strand
TTATATCTTCCTGCCCTTGTTCGTCCATGCATACTCATAAAATCAACACCAGCTCTTTGGCATGCCAAAGCAATTTCTTCGGGAATTTTTTCGTTAAAGCCAAGTCTAACTTTTGCACTTAGGTACTCTTTGTTAGAATATTTCTTTATAGTTTCCAAAACTTTTTGCACTTTTGATAGATCTTGAAGTAAAGATGAACCAGCACATTGAGCGACTACTTTAGGTACAGGACAGCCACAATTCAAATCTATACCATCAATTCCATCAATCTCGTTTAAAATCTCCACTGCTTTTTTTATAACATCTAAATCTGAGCCTGCGATTTGAACGATGTATGGCGTCTCTAAAGGGGATTTTTCTAACATTTTATAAGTTTTTTTAGAATTATGCACTAAAGCATTTGCACTAATCATCTCTGAAAAAGTCAAATCAGCATCAAACTTTTTCACTAAGGAGCGAAAAGGAAGGTCAGTAAAACCAGCAAGTGGAGCCAAGGCAACAATGCCTTGGTCAAAATCAATCTTTGCTATATTTATACCTTTAAAAATTTTATAGTATCTATAGTCTTTCCGTGGTCGCGCAAAAATAGAAGAGTTTTAAATTTTAAGAATTCATCTTCATCAGAGTTTTCCAAAATCTCTCTGACTTTATCTATCATTTGCAACTCATAAAGAATATAAAGATATGCATTTGCAGCCAATTGTCCTTTTTCATTATATAATTTTCTAAATAGTTTTATAAGCCTTTCAGGGTCCAATTTTACTTTAATTTCTTGTGCCAACTCTAAGTAATCTTCATTATTTGCGTTAAATTGTTCTAGCATATTTTCAATTGAATTTATATCTATATCAAACTCATCTTCTTCGTCTAAATATCTCTCCATCATCTTTCTAAAAATGTCTTTATCTATAGGAAAATCGTACTTCTTAATCTCTGCAAATGTTGCTATATCTAGGAGCTTATCATAAGCCATTTTACACAATTCATTATCAATATCGTGGCAAGTCTTAAGGACTGTATATGCATATTTTGGATCATTTTCCAATCTGTTTTTTTCATTTTTTATAAATATTTTATTTGTCGCTGGGAGTTTGTATTTTTTGATATCTTCATAACTACCACTTTGTATCTTTTCCACAAGCTGGGTGTATTGCCTTATCTTGTCATCATCAATTTGGCTTACATCCAATTTGCCTGCATAATCGAAATTTTTTATAAAAATTCCTGGAATTTTAAACCATTTTGTTTTAAATTTTAGATTACTATCTTCGTCCAATATTTTTCTTTTTGCTACATTTAAAAATGTATCATAATCTTTTTGAAGCGCTCTTTTGTAAAAAAAATCTTTAAAACTATAATAAGACAAATGAGAAATCGAAACTAAAAACAAGATAAAAACTGGCACAATTATCCATACGGCAATAGGTAGGTCAAGCGATAATGCATATAAATCCAATGGATATTTATCTCCATTAAAACTATAAACATACAAACCCACAGCTAGCATATATACGATTGAGAGCAATATATAGCGTTTTATTCCCATTTCATTTCCACCTTTGTCTTAATTTTTATTTGCAGATTTTTCTATTATTTCTCTACATGTAATACAATATTTTGCATGTACTTTCACTTTAAGTCTTTGAAAGCTGATATCTTCTTCACACATTTCACAGATTCCGTATGTTCCAGCACTTATCTTTCCGAGCGCATACTCTATCTCGCGCAACTCTTTGTTTAATTGTTGGCTTATAGCTTCTTCAATCATTCTATCTGTACTCACAGAAGCATGATCGGCTTCATCACCAACATCATGTTGTGTTAAGGCGGTAATCCCTTTGGCTGATTCTTCTATATTTTTTATAATTTGTGCTTTTCTCTCAAGCAACATATCCTCAAAAAATTTTAATTCATTTTTTCTCATTTTTCCACCTATTTTTTTAATAACATTATTGAAACCTATTTATGGTAAGGGTGATTTGCATTTATGCAAAGTCCTCTATAAATTTGCTCAAATAATACTACCTTTGCAACCTTATGTGCATATGTTAGCCGACTTAAGCTTATAACCTTTTGAGTTTGCTTTAAAAACTCTTTCTCAAAACCAAATGCTCCTCCAATAAAGAAATTCACATTTGAATTTTGTTTAAAAATTTCACTAAACTCAAAACTATCTAACTCATCTCCTAACACATCCAATGCCACATTAAATCCATTTAAAAATGGCTCATATGCCTTACTATAAGATTTTTTTGCTTCTATATCTCCTTTTGTCTGAGCCAAAGCTATTTGCTTGTTGAAGATAGATTTATCTTCAAGTTTTGCAAATCTTTTTGTCATCTTTAGATAATCTTTGATTACACTTTGCATCGCTTCATTTTTAGATTTTTCGATAGCGTAAACAGTTATGTTCAAAGACTCTCTTTTAGTTTTAATTGAAAATCTTCTTTCTCACTAAGAAAAAAACTCAACATATCAGATACCGTTTTTTTCAAATCACTTCTTTTAACTATCATATCAATCAAACCATGCTCTAGCAAGAACTCTGCTCTTTGAAATCCTTCAGGTAGTTCTGCACCTATGGTTTGCTTTATAACTCTTTGCCCCGCAAACCCAATCAATGCCCCTGGTTCTGCGATTATAATATCGCCAAGCCACGCAAAAGAAGCACTAACACCCCCCATAGTTGGGTCCGTTAAAACAGAGATAAATGGCAATTTTTTATTTGCAAGTTGTTTTAATGCGGCTGAAGTTTTAGACATTTGAAAAAGTGAAAATGTACTTTCTTGCATCCTAGCACCACCACTTGCACTTACTATCACCAAGCCCTGTTTTTTTTCTATTGCCCTTTGGACTGCTCTGTTGATTTTTTCACCTTCAACCGAACTCAAACTTCCACCCATAAATGAAAAATCAAAAACAATCAGTTGCGTATCAATTCCATTTATACTGCATTCACCAGATACCGCAGAAGAATTTCTTCCAGTTTTAGCGTATGCTTCTTGTATTCTTTTTTTGTACGACTTTTTATCTACAAATTTTAAAGGATCTACAGGAGCCAAGCCTGCATCAAATTCTACAAAAGTATCTGTATCAGATATCTGTTCTATTCGTTTTTTTACATCGATTCTTAGATGAAATCCACATTTTGGGCATACATTTAATTGGTTTTCAACTTCTTTGTAATACATAATAGAGTGACAATTTTTACACTTAATCCAATGAGTTGGTGCTTCACTAGGAGATGGTTGTCTTTTTCGAAAACTACCAAATATTTCGCCAAAATTCATAATTCATCTCCTTTTAAAATAATTTGGATATTTTATCAAAAGTTTCCTTATCTTTACTTATAAATAAGATTTGGGAACTTTCATATAAGTTTAAATCTTCACACATATGTAATCCTGCTTCTATATCAAATGCTCTTAAAATTCCTTCATATATAACAAAATCTACATCTCTTGCATAAGCCAATGAGAGTGCAAAAGCACCCGGGGATCTGTATTTTATCTTAATCATCTTCAATTTTTCAGCAATATTTTGTGAGCAATATGCCCTTTCAAATATACCTACGCATGAGTTTGCATTTATATCTATCTTTTTAAAAATTAAACTGTCCAATTTACCCTTAAGCAGGCCCCTGGCATCTTTGATAAATATATCTTGATTTGCAAGATTTGTAATCACTGAGCATATATGCTTATCTTGTTTCTTAAGAGCTACAGAAGTACCAAAATACGGCAAGTTCGATGCAAAATTTGAACTTCCATCTATCGGGTCAATTATCAAATCAAATTCACTTTTATTATCGATATAACCACACTCTTCTGAGTAAATATTTCCATATTTGCTCAAGTATTTTACAAATATCTCTTCTGCTAAAAGATCAACTCTCATGCTCACATCTCCACCATGTCCTATGGAGATTTTTTCGCATAATGTATCGTGAGATTTAGTTTTTATCAGCTCTAATATATCTTTATTTGCACCAATAACTGCTTTTTTGAATTTCAAGTATTTAACAAAGTAAACTTTTAGTTATATGCTGGGCTGCTTCTTTTCCTTCTTTTGCAGCAGTTACCACCAAGTCACTTCCTCGCTTACAATCTCCGCCAGCATAAACACCGAGTTTACTAGTTTGATAGTCATCCCCAGTTTCTATCTCACCCCATTTATTAATCTCTATGCCATTAGAAGCTAAAAAATCAGGCTTTGAAGGCATAAAACCTAGTGCAAGTATGATAACATTTGCATCTACTTTAAATTCGCTTCCCTTTATGAGCTCAATACTACTTCTTCCGCTAATATCTGGCTTACCAAGTATAGTTTTTTGCATTATGATACCTATAGCTTCATCATCATTATTTACGACAATCTCTTTTGGGCTTACATTATAGATAAATTTTACACCCTCATCTCTTGCATTTTTAAACTCTTTTTTACTTCCTGGCATATTGTGTTTATCTCTTCTATACAGGCAAGTTACCTCTTTCGCCTCTTGTCTAAGAGCAGTCCTAACACAATCCATTGCAGTGTCTCCACCACCAATCACTACAACTTTTTTATCTTTTAAGTCGTATTTTATATCAGACTCTTCTTTAAAAATTCTTTTTTGCGTATTTCTAAGATAATCTATCGCCATAAAGACATTTTTGGAAGATTCATTATTTATCTTTGCTTTTCTAGACTTTTGGGCACCAATACCTATAAAAACAGCGTCATTTTCACTCAATATATCATCAAAATACAAATCTTTTCCTACATTTGTATTTACATGTAAGCTCATGCCAGCTTCTAGTAGCCAATCAATTCTTCTTTGTACGATATTTTTATCTAGTTTAAACCCTGGAATTCCATATGTCAAAAGTCCTCCAGCTCTATTTTGTCTCTCATACATATTTACTTTTATACCACTTCTTAAAAGATAAGTAGCAGCTGCAATTCCAGCTGGCCCACTTCCTATGATAGCCACTTTTTTATTGGTCGTAATCCCTGGAAAATAAGGCTTAAGACCTTTCTTAAAACCTTCTTCTGATATAAAAGTTTCTATATTTCCTATCGTGATAGCACCATGACCATCATTTAGAGTGCAATCTCCCTCACACAATCTCTCTTGTGGGCAGATTCTACCTGTTATCTCTGGAAATGGATTTGATTCATTTGAAAGATTAAAAGAGAGTTTCAAGTCCATATTTGCAGTTGATTTCAACCAATAGGGGATATAGTTATGCAAAGGACATTTATTGTGACAATACGGATCACCACACTGGATACATCTGCTAGCTTGAGTCGTGGCATCTTCTTTATTTAAAAGGTCATATATCTCTTTAAAATCACCAACTCTATCGCTACTTTCTCTAACATTTGCACTTATTCTTTCTATATTTATAAATTCTTGCATAATTCTTAATCTCCCTCATCTGGATTCAATGGAATCTTAGTCATATCTTTTGGCATAACCATCCAAAAATCTCTAACATTGTGTCTAAAATCTTTCAAAATATCTGTTGCCTTTAAGCTATCTGTTTCATTTATATGCGTTCTCAAAAGTTTCTTCAAGAAATGTTTAGCTTCATCCATCTCGTCGATATCTACTCTAACTGCGATAACTAACTCTTGATTTAGTTTATCTATAAATTCTCTATTTTGATCATATACAAATGCAATTCCTCCTGTCATTCCTGCACCAAAATTAACACCAGTATCTCCTAAAATCGCTACAATCCCACCTGTCATATATTCGCAAGCGTGGTCCCCCGTGCCCTCAACAACAACAGTAGCACCAGAGTTTCTCACGCAAAATCTCTCACCAACTATTCCTGCTACAAAAAGTTTTCCGCCAGTAGCTCCATATAAGCAAGTATTTCCAGCACATGCATAATCTTTTTTCTGTTTTGTTGGTGTTATAACAATCTTTCCACCATTCATGCCTTTTCCGACATAATCATTGGCAGCACCTTTTAAATTCAAAGTTATACCATTTGTTAAAAATGCACCAAGAGATTGACCTGCAATTCCTTGCAAGTTAAATATAATACTTCCATCTTTTAAACCCTTGTTTCCATAATATCTTGCAATTTCTCCGCTTATCAATGTACCAAAACTTCTATTTATATTTCTAATTTTTTTATGAATTACTATATCTTGTTCAGGATTTTCTATGACTTTTCGCACTTCTTCTAGTGCAGTTTTTTCAAATTTATTATCATCAAAAGGTTTATTTGGTAACTTATTGTGAGTATCAGCACCTTCAATCCGCATGAGAATAGATGAGAAATCAAATTTTTTGGCAAACTCGTCATCGATGACATTTAAAAGGTCACTTCTACCTATGATTTCTTCCATACTTTTATAACCAAGACTTGCTAAAATCTCTCTTATGTCTTCAGCGATAAAAGTAAAAAAGTTTACAAGCTTATCAACATTTCCTGTAAAAAATTCTCGAAGTTTTTTATCTTGTGTTGCTACTCCGACTGAGCATTTGTTTAAGTGACAAATTCTAAGAATTTTACAACCAAGCATCGTTAAAGCCAAAGTTCCAAAAGCATAACTTTCAGCTCCTAAAAGTGCAGCTTTTATCAAATCCAAGCCAGTTTTCAAACCACCATCTGTTTGCAAATGAACTTTACTTCTAAGATGGTTTGCTTTAAGAGCATTATGTGCTTCACTTAATCCTATCTCCCAAGGGTTTCCTGCAAATTTTACAGAACTAAGCGGTGCCGCACCTGTTCCTCCATCGCCACCGGAAATGATGATTTTATCTGCATAAGCTTTGGCAACACCAGTTGCAATCGTACCAACTCCTGCTGTCGAAACAAGCTTCACAGTTATGACTGCTATTGGATTTATCTGCTTTAAGTCAAATATAAGCTGTGCCAAATCTTCTATAGAATACACATCATGATGAGGAGGTGGGGATATGAGAGTAACGCCTGGAATCGTATATCTTAAACTAGCGATCAAGGGAGAAACTTTATGCCCAGGAAGCTGTCCACCTTCGCCTGGTTTTGCTCCTTGAGCTACTTTAATCTGTATTTCAGATGCACTTCTTAGATATTCTGGAGTAACTCCAAAACGACCAGATGCCACCTGTTTTATCTTTGAGATTTTATTTGTTTTTAATCTCTGGGGGGCCTCTCCACCTTCGCCACAATTTGACATACCGCCTATCTTATTCATGGCCTCTGCCAACGCTTCGTGTGCTTCAGGAGAAATTGAACCCAAACTCATAGCAGCCGTATTAAATCTTTTAAATATCTCTTTTACTGGCTCAACTTCGTTTATATCGATAGGCTCCTTATCTGATTTAAGTTCAAAAAAGTCACGAATCAATTTTTTATCTCTACCATTTACAAGTTTTGCGAAAGATTTGTAATCCTCTTTTTTTCCACTATCTGCCATTTTATGAATGGCATGTACAACTGTTGGGTTATAATCATGATATTCACTTCCATCAAGGTACTTATAAAATCCTCCTATTTCTAAAGGAAACAATCTTTTAGTTAAATTCAAATCATTTGCACTTTCATAATTAAAATTTATCTTTTTTTCTATATCTTCATATCCAATACCAGGTATTAGAGCATAGACACCAGCAAAACAATCCTCTACTACCTCGCTAGAAAGACCTAATGAATCAAATAAAGATGAATTTCTATATGATGATATCGTAGCTATTCCCATCTTTGATATGATTTTCAGAAGTCCTTGGTTTAAAGCATGATTTACATTTTTCAAACTTGTTTTTATCTCATATTTTGTAGATTCTATTCTCTTTGCTTCTTCAAGAACTGTAGAATATAGCATATATGGATATATTGCACTTGCACCAAATCCTACCATACATGCACAAGAGTGAGAATCAAGAGCTTCGCCAGTTATAGCTATGATGCTAATCGTATCTCTTAAATCACTCTCCAATAAAACTTCATGAATCTTTCCTATGCACATAAGCATTGGCATTGGTTTGAGTTTGTTGCCAAGTCCTCTGTCATCAAGATACACCATAGTAACTTTGTCATTTTTCACAGCTTCAAGAACATCATAAGCCAAATCTTCTAAGCTGCCTTTTAAATTATCTTCAAAAAGAGTAGAAAAAGTTTGCCCTTTATATTCATCTTTATATCTAGGCTTACTTTTGTCACCAAAATCTTTTAAAATTTCTATCTTTTCATGCATTAAAATCGGAGATATTGTTTTAATTCTAGCAGCATGGGCAGGTGATTCATCTAATATATTGCATAACTTTCCAAATCCAGTATTTAAACTCATAACAATTTTTTCACGAATAGGGTCTATCGGTGGATTGGTGACTTGAGCAAATTTTTGTTTGAAAAAATCACTGAAATTTCTCTGCCTTCTACTAAATGCGGCTAACGGGGTATCGTCCCCCATGGAGCCAACCCCTTCTTTTCCATCTTTCATCATTGGTCGCACAATCATATTTTGAAACTCTTGTGTGATATTGAAAAATCTTTGCTCGATTTCCAGGTTGTCTCTTTCGTAATCACTTGTATCTTCAAATGGCATTTCTACATATTCTTGCAAATATATTAACTTTTCATTTAGCCAAGTACCATATGGTTTTGATGCTTTTATATAATCATCTATATCTTTGCTTTTCAAAACTTTATTATATTTTAAATCCACTCCTATCATCTGCCCACTTTGAAGTCTTCCTTGCTCAATCACTTCATCTTCTTCTATATCTAACACACCATATTCACTAGATATTATAATTCTATCATCTTTTGTTATCACATATTTCGCAGGTCTTAAGCCATTTCTATCGAGCACACAAGCTATGTATCTGCCATTTGTAAAAGAGACAGCTGCTGGTCCATCCCATGGGTCAAAACTGATGCTAGAGTACTCATAAAATGCTCTAAGTTCACTATCGATATAAGGTGCATTTTGCCAAGGCATAGGGATTAGACATCTTATGGTTTTGAAAAAATCATATCCATTTGCTATCATAAATTCAAACATATTGTCTAAACTTGCACTATCACTTACTTGAGAGTTTGTTATCGGAAAGAGTTTTTTCAATTCAGCATCAGAAAAAACTTCACTCTTTAGGGTGCTGTATCTTGCTTTTATATTTGCTCTATTTGCTGATATAGAGTTTATCTCTCCATTGTGAGCCAAAGCTCTAAAAGGTTGGGCTAGTTTCCATTGCGGAAGAGTATTTGTCGAAAACCTTTGGTGAAAAAGTGCAAATTTCGTCTTAAAATCTTCATCATTCAAATCCATATAAAAAGATTTGATATATGTAGGCATTATCAAACCCTTATAAGATATAGTGTTGTTAGAAAAAGAAGCTATATAAAAATCTTTGTCATCTTTTAGTTTGGTTTCTATCTCTTTTCTACTTAGATACAAAAGTGCTTCAAATCTTTTTGTTGCCATCAAAGAAGCTGGGGTTACAAATATTTGTACGATTTTAGGCAGTAGCTCCAATGCTTGTTTGCCTAGTGCATCTTTGTTTATTGGAACATTTCTTTGTAATACAACTTTTAAATCATTTTTTTCACATATATTCGTAAAAATTTCCATTTGCTCATCATTTTGTAGAAAAATCATAGCAACAGCAAACTGTTTTGGCAAATCAACACCCAATATCTTCGCCTCTTTTTTCAAAAAATCAGTCGGCAAAGAAAACAGTAGCCCACTACCATCTCCACTTTTTCCATCAGCTGCGATTGCACCTCTGTGCATCATTCTTTCCAGTGCAGTTATAGCATCAGTAGTATTTTTGTAAGTCGCCTTATTGTTTATATTTGCAAGAAGTCCAAAGCCACAATTATCTTTAAACCCAGTTATAAGATCAATCACTAGTAACCCTTTTTATATGTATTTATTATGTAGGAGCAGTGAATATACTATAATTTTACTTAGTATTTGATAAATATAACCTAAACAGCAATATGGGCTCTATAAATATCTAATTTATGCTTAATATACAATTAAGTTATGTAAATATAATTAATTTCAATATTTATACCAAATTAAGTCATTATTTTGGTATCATTCATATATGCAAGGTTACATCATAAATATAAATAAAGCAAAAGATGAAGACTTAATCATCACGATTTTAACTAAAAAAAAACAATATACAACATATAGATTTTATGGGGCAAGGCACTCTGTCATAAATCTTGGTTATAAAATCGATTTTGAACTTCAACACTCATACAAATCAAGCATACCTCAACTAAGAAATGTCCTTCACTTAGCAAAAAAATGGAATATCAAAAGAGAGAAGATGTATATCTGGCAGCAATTTATCAAATCTTTTTATACTCATTTAAAAGGCATAGAAGACATAGAAAGTTTTTATTTTGATTTACTAGATTTTTCATATGATATTTGGAGTGAACAAAGCTCAAAGAGAATTGCAATTGAAAGTTATATAAAGCTATTGGAATTTGAAGGGAGACTCCATGATGATTTTATCTGCTTTGAATGTGAAAAGAAAATCGAAACAGAAGTCTCCTTTTTAAGAGCATTTCTACCAGCACACAAACAATGTTCATATACAAATAGTTACGATATCGCGCATGTAAAGGAACTGTTTTCAAATAAAAGCACTATATTTTTTGATGACTCTAAAATAGAAAATCTATGGCAACTTGCATGTGAAGGGTTTTAGACAAATTTGAATATATTTTAGATATAATCTTTTTAATAGAAGATTTAATTTAGATTAATATATAGTTTCCAGAGGTTGTTTATGCTTAAATATCTAATTATATGTGTCTGTATCGTATCATTTGCAAGTGAGCCTATCAGTCCAATTCCAAAAACAGTAGAGTACAACAAAGCAAAAGCTTTACTTGGGAAAAAGCTTTTTTACGATACTTTATTGTCTAAAAATAACACTATTTCATGCGTCACCTGTCATAATCTTAGAAGTGGTGGTGCGGATTCACGAAAAGTATCTCGCGGAGTAGATGGAAGATTAGGAAATATTCAAGCACCAACGGTTTATAATGCTAGATATAACTTTAAACAGTTTTGGAATGGGCGCGCTGCCAATCTCAAAGAGCAGGCAGAAGGGCCACTGAAAAATCCAAATGAACTTGGCATGAGCCCACAACTTATAGAGAAGCGTCTCAATGCCTCAAAAACCTACAAAAAACTTTTTTATCAAGTATATCACTCAAGTAGAATTACATTTAATGAAGCTATAGATGCGATTGTTGAATTTGAAAAAGCACTAATAACGCCAAATGCAAAGTTTGATAGATATTTAAGAGGAGAGACCACTTTAAACTCAGATGAACAAGAGGGATATAGACTATTTAAACAATATGGATGCATCACATGTCATAACGGGATAAATATCGGGGGAAACTCTTTTCAAGAAATGGGCACTTTTTTTTCTTATCATACAAATGCTAGTTATCCAGATAGGGCAGATGTGTTAAAAAATAAAAAATATCATAATGTTTTTAAAGTGCCAACACTGCGAAATATCGCTCTAACCTCTCCATATTTTCATGATGGCAGTGCAAAGACTTTACTCAAAGCAGTAAAAGCAGTGTCACATTATAACCTTGGGATTGAAATGCCACTTGATGATGCACAAAAAATTGTCGCTTTTTTAAAAACTTTAACTGGTGAAAAACCTAAGATAGTGAAGAATCCATAATGTTTCGCAAAAAAGCTGTTACAATTCTCATGCTTTTTGGCTTATTCTCTTTTGGTTCGATGGCATATTTTTATTTTACACAACGCTCCTTTGTAAAAAATCAGCGTGAGTTTTTAATTCACCTAAATAACTTAGACAACTACAATAGCGATTTAACAAGCGAAGCTCTGAAAAACTCACTTTTTACATACAACTCTTTCGATAAAATCGCTTATGATTATGATGTAATGCAACAAGAGTTAAAGCAATTGCAAAATTCTAAAATCTTAGACAATAAATCTTATCTAAATATAAAAGAAAATATGGACAAGGTACTGCGAACCCAAGTTGATAATTTTTTAATAAAAATACAAAATTTTATGTTACTTAATGCTGCTGTAAAAAACTCTATCGTTTTTTTATCTTCACATGTAAATGGTGCTTCATATACACAAAAAATAGAACCAATGCTTTATGTCAAAGCAGTAAAAATTTTAGATGCATTTCAAAATACAAAAAAGATGCAAGATTTGGATTATTTATATAGAATGCACTATCTTTTGCAAAGTAATTCTCAAGATAAAAAAATCAAACTTTTTGTAAAAACATTTAATCTGCATGCATCGTATTTGATGAAAAAACTTCCTGCTTTTATTACAACGACAAAAGATGTGGTAGTAAACAGAGTTGATGTTACTTTGCACAAAGAAAAAAAAGAGTTCAACAAAATAACTCTTCATAATTTTGTTTTTTTTGATAGATTTGCATTTGTAGTCACTATATCACTTCTTCTTTATCTTTTACTTGCTATTTATCTTTTTCTAAGATATCAAAAAGCAAATCAATCTTTAAATTATTCATTAAGTCATGATAAATTAACAGGACTTAATGACAGAAGCTCTTTGGTGAAGGATACATTAGCTTTACGAAAAAATGCGATTATCCTCCTTTTAAATATTGATGCATTTAAAGAGATTAATGATATTTATGGAAATGATTTTGGAAACAGAGTGCTTATCAAACTAACAAGGTTGTTAAATGTATATTTGAGCGAAATCAGTAGAGCAAAATTATATAGAGTCGGCGGAGATGAATTTGCGGTTATATTTACAGACAAATCGGTTGATAAAGTTATGGAAATCGGTGAAAATTTAGAAGAAACTATTAGAAGTAAAAATTTTAAAATTGATAACATTCGCACCAACTTCTCTGTCAGTATTGCCATAAACGCTAAGATTCCGCTACTTGAAAATGCAGACTTGGCACTCAAAGTTGTAAAAAAAGATATAAACCTGCATGTGATGGCGTATAAAGAAGAACTAGGTATCAAGAAAGAGTGGCAAAAAAATATTAAAGTTATCAATATGGTTAAATCTGCACTCAAAGAAGATAGAGTCGTTCCATACTTTCAAGGCATAGTCAATCTACAAACGCTAAAAATTGAAAAATATGAAGCGTTAGTACGGCTGATTCTACCCTCTGGCGAAGTGCTTTCTCCCTATGCTTTTTTAGATATAACAAGCAAGACCCATTACTATTATGAGATTACAAAAGTGATGATAAGAAAAACGATGGAAGTGGCAAAAATACACACAATGCAAAGATTTTCTATCAACTTTTCCATGCAAGATATAATCAATGAAAATATCATTTACACTCTTTTTCAACTCTTTGATGCGGACAAGGAGACAGCAAAGAGAGTAGATATTGAACTGCTTGAAACAGAACTGGTAGCAGTTGACGATAGTCGTATTGGCGATTTTATCAGAAAAGTTCATAGTTACGGCTCCAAAGTCCTCATAGATGACTTTGGAACAGGATACTCAAACTTTTCCTATTTGTCAGATTTAGATATTGATACACTCAAAATTGATGCTTCCATAACAAAAGAGATAGTATCAAATCCTCGAAAGCTACATATCTTACAGACTATTCATAACTTTACATCTGGAATGAATATGAAAAATGTGGCCGAGTTTGTCGAAACAAAAGAGTTGGCATTACTATTGCAGAAATTAGGAATAGAGTATGCACAGGGGTATCTCTTTTCTAAGCCATTGCCGGCACCACTGAAAAATAGTGATGTTAGCATTTAAGTTAAGGTATGCTTAAAGTTTAGCACCATGAACCCAAAAACTCTAATTCACACTGCACTTTTTTGTGAGGCAAAACCTATCATAGAGCACTTTAAAATGCAATGTTTGCAAACAAAACCATACAGGATTTATCATAAAAATGATATGTTACTTATGGTTAGTGGCATGGGTAGCGAAAAAGCCTTACATATAGAGGATATTTTTGAGATTAATCATATAAAACAGGCGATTAATGTCGGTATAGCTGGTTGCAAAGATAAAGATGTTGCTATAGGCTCTTTGTTTTGCACAAATCATCGCTTGGAAGATATGTGTTATGCCACTCTTTCTTGTGTTGATGAGCCCTTGTATGATAAAGAGCAACTATCTTCTATGCTTGTGGATATGGAGTCAAAAAGTTTCTTACATGTAAGCAAACAATATCTAAACGATGAAAATATATTTGTTTTCAAGGTAGTTTCAGATTATTTGGATAAAACTATACCTAGCAAAGAATTTGTAGAAAATTTAATAAAAAATACCATAAAAAGTTGGGAAAAATACATTGAAGCTTGATTTAAAAGAAAAATTTGATAAAAACATAAAAAACACATATTTTTTAAAACTAGACACAAAAACACAAGATTTTATAAAAGAAAAAGCTCTGTGTTTTAGATTTTCTTTTCAAGAGTTAAAGCAACTAATCGACATGAGTGTAGATTTTGAAATGTGGAATGAAAAGAGAATTTATGAGATATGGAAAGATTTTGAAAATAAAAAACAGACATTTGCATACATAAAAGAGATTTACGAAGAGTTAAAAAACAATCCAAAAAGCTACGCAAAATTTTCTAAAGTTGCACCATATAATCACTCAAGAAAGATAAGTTTCATCCAAAACAACAAAGAAGAGTTGGGACTTGGGAAATGTCCCGTGGCATCTCCAAAAACAAGGTGTTGCAATCTTATGACACTTGATGCAGTTGAGAGTTGTGGGTTTGATTGTTCATACTGTTCTATCCAATCTTTTTATAATGAAAACAGAATCGGTATAGACAATAACTTTGCTAAAAAGTTAAAAAATCTAGTACTTGACCCCAACAAGGACTATCATATAGGAACAGGGCAAAGCTCTGATTCGCTTCTTTGGGGAAATAAGACTGGCATAATGGATGCTTTATTTGATTTTGCAAGAAAAAATCCAAATGCCATACTTGAATTTAAAAGTAAGTCTAACAATATAAAATATCTCCTAGAAAATGATGTTCCAAAAAATATCCTATGCACTTGGTCGATAAACACTCCAACCATCATAGAAAATGAGGAGCATTTAAGTGCCACTTTAGAGCAAAGGCTAGAGAGTGCGAGAGCTTTGGCGGATAAAGGAGTCCTTGTTGGGTTTCATTTTCATCCTATTGTTGTTTACGAGGGATATCTAAATGAGTATCAAGCTACAATAGAAAAAATAACCGATATGTTTGATGCTAGCGAAGTGGCACTTGTATCATTTGGAACTTTAACTTTTATAAAGCCTGTGATAAAAAAAATAAGAAACAGAGATTTTAAAAGCAAAATCCTACAAATGCCCCTCATAGATGCTAGTGGAAAATTTTCCTATCCACTAGAGACAAAAATTGAAATGTTTAGAAATGCTTATGATGCTTTTAAGCCTTGGCATAAAAAGGTCTATTTTTATATGTGTATGGAAGACCATAGTCTTTGGAAAAAAGTCTTTGGATATGAGTATGAAAATAATGACGAGATGGAAACAGATATGATTCAATCATATAGAAGAAAAATCTGTTACTATAAGTAACACTTATTTGCAAATACCCTTAATAAAAATTAAAACTGTAACAAAAAAAAAATGATGTATAATACTCAAAAGTTATACCAACTTTTTAAAGGATTTTCATGACAATAAAAACTAAACTTATGACAACAATAGTAGCAGTCTTGCTTTCATTTTCGATTAGTATGTTTTTTACTTCCTACATACAGAACCAATTGATAAGTTTTAAAGATGCAGAGATAAATCTCGCTTCCATGCAAACAAAGGTGCAAAAACTTCGAAAAAATGAAAAAGATTTCCTAGCTAGACTCTCTCTCAATGAAGTTAAAAAGTTTCAAAAAAACATGTCATCTTTGCGAAAAGATATAAAAAAAGAGAAAAATTTTCTCAAAAGCAAGTCTCTACCGACATCTAGTATAACAGCTTTTAATAATATAATAAAAAGTTATAAAATTCACTTTATGATGGTAGTAAAAACTCAAAAGGAGATAGGTTTAAACGAAAAAGATGGCTTGTATGGTGCACTAAGAACTTCTGTGCACAAAGCAGAAGGTGTAGCAAAAAAGATTGAAGATGACAAACTCTATGTAAAGATTTTAATGCTAAGAAGACATGAAAAAGACTTTATGCTACGAAAAAATATGAAATATGTAGCTGAATTCGATACTCAACTCACCGATATATTTCAATACATCACGACAATTCCAAATAATACAGAGCTACTAAAGAATGTAAAAACATACAAGATGGCTTTTATAAATCTTGTAAAAATGTATCAAGTAAAAGGGTTAAATGAAAAAGAGGGCATTATGGGTAAAATGAGAGTTACTGTTCATAAAAGCAGTACTATCATGACAAAGTTTACAAGAGAATTTGCTCAAATAACAAATGAGAAAATATCATTTTTAGATACTCTTCTTCGGATAGTCCAAACTGTACTGATATTGTTTATAGTGATATTCATCTTTTTTATTGCTAAGACGATTATGAAATCTCTTGGGGATCTTGAAAAAACTACAAAAGATTTGGCTCGAGGTGAAGGAGATTTGACACAACGACTCACAGAAAATGGAAACGATGAGATATCAAAAGTTAGCAAATATATAAATGAATTTATAAAAAAAGTACATACAACAGTCAAAGAAGCAAAACTAAGCAGTACAGAAAATAGCTCTATTGCCCAAGATTTATCTCAAATATCACTACAAATAGGTGAAAAAGCAGAAAAGGTATCAAGTATAGTAAAAACGGTTGTAGAGGAAGGTAAAGGGCTTCAAGAAGTACTGCAAGTATCGATAGAGAGTTCTAAAAACACAAAAAACGAGATAATTCAAACAGGGAAAAGCCTTGAGAGTGCAAAAGAAAAAATAGCTAAACTATCAAATGGTGTCAATGAAAACTCTAATACTGAAACTGATATGGCAGAGCAACTACAACAATTAAACTCTAATGCTGAACAAGTTAGAGATGTGCTTACTGTCATCAATGATATAGCAGACCAAACAAATCTTCTAGCACTAAATGCAGCCATAGAAGCAGCTCGTGCGGGAGAACACGGAAGAGGTTTTGCAGTCGTAGCAGATGAAGTAAGACAGTTGGCTGAGCGGACACAAAAGAGCCTAACAGAGATAAATGCAAGCATTAGTATAATAATTCAATCAATTTCAGACACGACCGAACAAATAAACAAAAATGCAAAAAAAGCAACAACCCTTGCCTTAAATGCAAATGAAGTAGAACAAGGCATAGATCAAAATGTAGATCAAATGCAAAATTCTATAAATGAGATTGAAAAAATCATAAATGGTTATATAAAAAATGCTGATGCAACAAATAAAATACTAAAAAAGATAGAAAACATACATCGCTTCTCAAGCGACAATGCAAGGAGTGTAGAAGAGATAGTAAATGCCTCTAAACACATGGCACAAATGAGTGTAAATCTATCTAGTTTGTTAGAGAGATATAAGGCATAGTTAACTCGCTATATTGTACAATATAGATATGAAAACAAATAATAAAACAGCACTCATCACAGGCTCAAGTAGTGGTATTGGTAAAGCTATCTATGATGAGTTGCTACACAATGAATACAAAGTTTATGGCATCGGCAGACATGATTGTGAGATAGAGTGTGATTTGCAAGATACTAAAACTTTAGAAAGAAAAATAAAAGAGTTTTTAAAAAACAGTGATTTGGACTTACTTGTAAATTGTGCTGGACTTGGTATTTTTGCTCCTCATGAAGAGATATCTACAAAAAAAATCACTGAACTTATAGATGTAAACTTAAAAGTTCCAATAATATTGACAAATCTTTGTTTAAGAAGTTTAAAAAAAACAAAAGGGAAAATCATAAATATATCTTCTATCGAAGCGACTAGACACTCAAAATTTTCTGCCCTTTATAGTGCTACAAAAGGAGGACTTAGAGATTTTTCACTATGTCTTTTTGAAGAGTTAAGAAAATCAGGTGTTAGAGCTACAAATATAAATCCAGATATCACAAAAACTGCTTTTTTTGATGAATTAAACTTTGAACCAACAGATGACAAAGAGAGTTATATCGACCCAAAAGAGATAGCAAAAGAAGTTTTACATATAATAAACTCACCTTTTGTCACAACAGATATAACTTTAAGAGCTCAAAAGTTTGCAATAAGCAAAAAATAGCATCTAACCTTACATACTAATTAAAATATTATCTTTATGTTTTTTTTCCATATTTTCCCCCTAAATACTCTTGATATAAATCAATCTTTTGTAGTTAATTAAATGCTACAATACACATAGAAAGGTTCAAAGAGTGGTGTTTTTTAATAAAATATTGCTCGATAGGCTAAGTGCTAACTTGTGATATTTCATAAATATATTAGACTTTTTGCAAAATCTTGTCACTTCTAAGTATACAAGAGATTGTGTAAAAAATCTATTATTTATATGTTTACAGTTAGTACTTTAATTTAGGAGAATATATTGATGCTCGCTATCGATTAATATATTTATTAATTTATTTTCAAGAGGAGGTTTCAATGGGAAAAGGTTATATTGTTTCAATATTATTTGCCAGTTTTATACTTATTACTGGTCTAAATGCTGATGCTATTGATGGCGCAAAGCTATTTCAAGGAACAAAGCATTTCAAAAATGGTGCTGTTGCTTGCATATCGTGCCATAATGTCAATAACGAGCTAGTCAAAAGTGGTGGAAAATTGGCTATAGACTTGACAAAGATGGGTGGCGCAGGCATACAATACACAATATTAAAGCCTGAAAATGCATCTTCGCCTGTAATGAAAGATGCCTTTAAAGGCAAGCCATTAACTGCGAGTGAACAAGCCGATTTAGTTGCTTTTTTCAATAAAGCTGCAGCAGACAATACTAAAGCATCAAATGACTATACAAAGTTCATTTTAGGTGGTATTATTGGTGCTATAATTCTATTTTTAATACTATCAATATTAGGAAAAAATAGAAAAAAATTATCTGTTAATCAAGAATTATATGATAGACAATTAAAAACATCTTGGAAGGAGCCTGTTAAATGAGTTGGATAAAAGATATAGTAGATCCAAAAACACGTAAATGGGAGGAGTTTTATCGAAATAGATTTCAACATGATAAAATTGTTAGAAGCACACACGGCGTAAACTGCACAGGTAGTTGTTCCTGGCAGGTGCATGTAAAAAATGGTATCGTTGTTTGGGAAACTCAGCAGTTAGATTATCCACTGTTAGAGAGTTCTCTTCCGCCTTATGAGCCTAGAGGTTGTCAGCGTGGTATATCTTTTTCTTGGTATTTATATAGCCCAGTAAGAATCAAATATCCTCTGATTAGGGGTGCATTACTTGACGCTTTTAGAGAAGAAAAAAGAAAAGCAAATGGTGATACAGTTCTTGCATGGAGTAATCTTCAAGCAAATAAAGATAAACGCAAGAGATACCAAAAAGCCAGAGGAAAAGGCGGATTTAGAAGAGCTAGCTGGGAAGAAGCTCATGAGATTATGGCAGCTGCCAATATTCATACTGCTAAAAAATATGGTCCAGATCGTGTTGTAGGGTTTTCACCAATTCCTGCTATGTCAATGCTTAGTTTTGCTGCTGGTTCTAGATTTTTACAACTTTTTGGTGGTGTAAATTTAAGCTTTTACGATTGGTATTGTGATTTACCACCTTCATTTCCAGAAATCTGGGGAGAACAAACAGATGTTGCTGAAAGTGCTGATTGGTATAATGCCAAGATGGTAGTTGATATGGGAGCCAATCTCAATATGACTAGAACTCCTGATGCTCACTTTTTTGTAGAATCAAGACATAATGGTACAAAAACAGTAGTCTGCTCACCTGACTTTAGTCAAGTAAGTAAATTTGCAGACCAATGGGTACCACTTCATGCAGGAAGTGATGGTGCATTTTGGCAAGCAATCACACATGTGCTTTTAAAAGAATTTTATATAGATAAGCAAGTTCCATATTTTATAGATTATCTTAAAAAATATTCAGATACTCCATTTTTAGTCAAGATAGAAAAAGATGGCGATGCTTATAGAGGTGGCAAATTATTAAGAGCTAATGAAATCGAAGAGTATAAAGACATCGAAAATGGAGACTGGAAATTTATTCAAATTGATGACAAAACAGGCTCTTTCGTAGTTCCAAAAGGTTCATCTGGTCATAGATGGGATAAAAAAGAAACAGGCAAGTGGAATACAAAACTTGAAAACTCTATTGATAACAAAGAATATGACCCTAAATTATCTATTATTGATGAAAAAGAAGATGTATTATTAGCCGCATTTGATGATTTTGGTTTAGACAATAAGGCCTTAAGAGGTGTTCCTGTTAAATATGTAACAACTACTTCCGGAGAAAAGGTAGCAGTTTGTACAACATTTGACCTATTGATGGCACAGTATGGTATAAGTAGAGGTTTAGAAGGTGCTTATCCGAAAGACTATGACGACAAAAATGCTGCATACACTCCTGCTTGGCAAGAAGTATTTACTGGTGTTGATTCAAAAACAATCATCAATATTGCTAGAGAATGGGGCAATACTGGAGAGATAACTAAGGGCAAATGTATGGTTATCGTAGGTGCTGGGGTAAACCAATGGTTCCATCAAAACCTAATGTACCGTGCTGCATCTATGGCGCTTATATTTGTAGGAGCTATCGGTAGAAATGGTGGTGGAATGAATCACTATGTTGGACAAGAAAAATTAGCTCCGGTTGATTCTTGGGGAACTATCAGCACAGGTAAAGACTGGGGTGGTGGAACAAGAATGCAACAAGCTCCACTTTGGCACTATATCAATACAGACCAATATAGATATGATGGCTTAACTTCAGCATACAATACTACACCAGACCATGAGCTAACAAAAAATCATATGGCAGACGATATTTTTAAATCTGTTAGAATGGGTTGGATGCCACACTATCCACAATTTAAAACTAATACGCTAGAATTAAGTAAAGAGGCGATTAAGAACGGTGCGAAAGATGATGATGATATCTCAGCTTATGTTTTAGATTCCTTGAAAAATAAAAAACTAGAGTATTCTATCCAAGATCCTGATGCAGAAGAAAACTTTCCAAGAGTTTGGTATATCTGGAGAGGAAATGCGATTGGTGGTAGTATGAAAGGACAAGAGTATTGTCTTAAACATTATCTTGGCGCAGATGACAGTATCATTGCTCAAGATCAAGCTAAAACAAAAGAGATTGTATGGCATGAAAAGGCTCCAGTTGGAAAGATGGATTTAGTAGTAGATCTTAACTTTAGAATGGACTCTTCAGCACTATATTCAGATATAGTTTTACCTTCTGCTTCTTGGTATGAAAAAGCTGATATAAATTCTACAGATATGCACTCGTTTATCCATCCATTATCCGAAGCAGTTTCTCCTTGTTGGGAGTCAAAAACAGATTGGGATATCTTTAGCGATATCGCAAAGGGAACAAGTGAATTAGCAAAAACACATCTTCCAGGTGTTCAAAAAGATATTTATACCACTGCTTTAATGCACGATACTCCTGATGAGATTTCACAAACATCAATAAAAGATTGGTACACAGGTGAATGTGAAGCGATTCCTGGTAAAACCATGCATAAAATCTCTGTAACAGAGCGAGACTATACTAAGATTTATGATAAATTTATTACGCTTGGTAAAGGTGTTAGAGAAAATGGCACAGGAGCACACGGTAATCATATGGATGTTGCAGATGAATATGATATTATGCTTAAATCAAATCACTTCCCTACAGAAAAGATTGATGGCGTTGAGTATCCATCTTTGAAAAAAGATATATCAGCTATCAACGCAGTTTTACATCTTTCTAGCTTAACAAATGGTAAGTTAGCCGTACAAGCTTATAAAAATGCAGAAAAGAAAACCGGAGTAAAACTTGCGGATATTGCTGCTGGTCAAGAAGATATACATTATCAGTATAAAAATTTACAAGAATCTCCAAAAAGATACAATATGTCTCCTGTGTGGTCAGGACTCATGGATAAAGGAAGAGCTTACTCGGCATTTACTTATAATGTTGAAAAGATGATTCCATGGAGAACATTAACAGGTCGTCAACATACATATTTAGATCATGATTTATACTTGGCTTTCGGTGAGCAATTACCAACATACAAACCATCTCCAAGTCCAGAAGTATTTGGTGATTTAAGGGAAACTTTGAAAAACAACAAAGATGCAAAAGTTCTAAACTGTTTAACTCCTCATGGAAAATGGCACATACATTCAACTTATATGGATAACCCTAGAATGCTTACACTTTCACGCGGTAAAGAACCTTGTTGGCTTAGCGAAGCTGATGCAAAAGAGATGGGAATTCAAGATAATGATTGGGTAGAAGTTATCAATGATAATGGCGTATATGCCACTAGAGCAGTTGTTAGTACAAGAATTCCAAAAGGTGTTACTATCGTTTATCATACAGTTGAACGAACATTGGGTGCCCCTATTTCGCAAGAGCGAAAAGGTAAAAGAACAGGCGGAAATAACTCTATTACTCGTGTTCGTTTGAAACCGAATTTATTAGCAGGTGGATATGGACAATTTACATATCATATGAATTATTGGGGTCCAGTTGCTGTAAATAGAGATGCGCATGTCATAATTAAAAAGATGACAAAAGTTGTCGTTTGATTCGATAGTGAAAAAATAGCTATAAAAGGAATAAAAATGGATATAAGATCACAAATGTCAATGGTTTTTCACTTAGATAAATGTATAGGTTGTCATACATGTACCGTTGCATGTAAAAATATATGGACAGATCGTGAAGGTTCTGAATATATGTGGTGGAATAATGTTGAAACAAAGCCAGGAACAGGTTACCCTACTAAATGGGAAGACCAAGATATATATAAAGGTGGTTGGGAGCAAAATGGCTCAGGAAGCATCTCTCTAAAAGGAGCTGGTAAAAGAAAAGGATTGTTAAATATATTTCATAATCCTAATTTACCAGTTATTGGTGACTATTATGAGCCATTTGCATATAAGTATTTGGATTTAATAGAATCACCTGAGCAAGATGTTCAGCCAGTAGCTAGACCAGTTTCAGTTATAACTGGAAAGCCAATAGATATTAAGATGGGGCCAAACTGGGATGATGATTTAAGTGGTACCCCTGATTTTGCAAGAAAAGATCCTAACTTGGAAAACTTATCAGCTGCAGAACAAGAAGCTATGTTTCAGTTAGAGAAGATGGCATTTTTCTATTTACCTAGGATTTGTAATCACTGCCTAAACCCAGCTTGTGTAGCCTCTTGTCCTTCAGGAGCTATCTATAAAAGAGGTGAAGATGGTGTTGTTTTGATTGACCAAAGCGTTTGTAGAGGTTGGAGAATGTGTGTGACTGCTTGTCCATACAAGAAAACTTACTACAATTGGAGCACTGGTAAATCTGAAAAATGCGTACTATGCTTTCCAAGAATCGAAGTCGGAGAAGCTCCAGCTTGTATGCACTCATGTGTCGGTAGAATCAGATACTTAGGAGTTATGCTTTATGATGCAGATAAAATAGAATCAATCGCATCTTCTGATGATGATAATTTAATCCAAGATCAAATAGATATATACTTAGATCCGCATGATCCAAAAGTAATAGAAGCAGCTAGAGCAAATGGTATAGCTGATTCTACTATAGCAGCAGCTCAAAATTCACCAGTTTACAAATTTGTAAAAGAGTGGAAGATTGCATTGCCACTTCATGCAGAGTTTAGAACATTGCCAAATCTTTTTTATGTGCCACCAATGCTACCAGTTATGGCGATGGTTGGAGAGCAAAAAGAAGATACTCCAGAATTACATGCAGTCGCTAAAAACTGGGATGACAAATGGTTGTACGACACAAGTTTAGATGGTATTTTTGGAACTATTGACAATATGCGTTTACCACTGAAGTATATGGCAAATTTATTTGGTGCGGGAAATGAAGCTTTAGTAGCAGATAAACTTAAAAAATTAATGGCTATTAGAATTTACAGAAGACACACAACAGTAGGGGATATATCTGCTCAAAAATCTGCTGCTGCGTTAAAAGAAGTTAGTTTGACCGAAGACGAGGCTGAAGCTATATACAAAATGACTTCATTACCTAAATTTAATGAAAGATTTGTGATTCCAGCGGCTCATAGAGAACAAGCTCTAGAGATGCTAGAGGCCACAGAAGAAGTCAAAGGCAATACAGGATTTGGTTTCACTGAAAAACCTGTTAGGGGATTATAATGAGTTTAAAACATTATAATTCTATCTCGAAACTTTTTGACTATCCAAAAGATAATTATAATGATGTTGTAGCAGAAGCTATAGCATCATTATCAAATGCTTATCCAGAAGCAAAGAAAGAGCTAGAGACATTTTCAGAACTTCTTCCAAAACAAATATTTGAAATTCAGGAACTTTACTCAAAATCATTTGAGGTGCAAGCTGTAACTTCTCTTGATGTAGGTTATGTTCTTTATGGAGATGATTATCAAAGAGGGGTTGTGTTAGTCAAACTAAACGAAGAACATGCGAAATTACATAATGATTGTGGCAGGGAGCTTGGTGATTTCCTTCCGAATCTATTGAGATTATTACCTAAATTAGAAGATAATGAGGTTAAAACAGAGATGGTCACTATGCTTATGGCTCCTGCTGTTGAAAAAATGATAAATGAATTTCAGCCATCTTCGCTTGAAGCAAAAGATAAGCTTTATATGAAGCAACACAAAACATTGATTGTACCATCTTCCTCTATAACTATATTTTTGCATATTCTTAAAGCACTATATATAAGTTTAGATAGTGATTTTTCTTTATTAAAAGAGAATAAACCATTTAAAAATGAGAGCTTTTTAGGGCATATTAGAGGTGAGCTTGAGATTCAAGAGGGTAAACAGAGTTCCAATAGTTGCGGTACCGTTGGCTGCGGCAGCAGCGGTTGTTAAGATTTTAATAAATAAAAGGATTTAATATGGATATTTTATTGTTTGGCGCATTTCCTTATGTGGCTGTAGTTGTGTTTATTATAGGAACAATATGGAGATATCAAACAGGGTTTAAATACTCTTCTCTATCTTCACAGTTTCTAGAAACAAAAAAACTGTTTTTAGCTTCTGTTCCTTTTCACATTGGTATTTTGGTTATTCTAACTGGTCATTTAGTAGGCTTTTTGTTCCCTTCACTATTTACACGAATAGGTGGTTCAGGGATAGTAACTTTTGAAACAGTATCATTAGTTTTTGGTATCTCTGCTATCGTAGGACTTCTTTTTCTAATGATAAGAAGATTTACTAATGATAGAATTAAGGCAGTAACCACAAAAATGGATGTTTTTATAGAGTTTGTTCTTCTTGTCCAGTTTGGATTAGGTATTTATATTGCAACTAGTTTAGGATGGGGCTCACAATGGTATGCTTCTGTAATGGTACCATATTTAAGATCTATTTGGATGCTTAACCCTGATATCAGTGCTATTTCTGCTATGCCTATAGCTGTGCAACTTCATGTTGTTGGAGCATCTCTTTTTATCTTCCTAATTCCATTTTCTAGATTTGTACACTTTCTAGTGGCACCTTTTCACTATATTTCAAGACCTTATCAGGTTGTTAGATGGTACTGGGATAGAAAAGAAATTAGAGATACAAGTACTCCTTGGACTGTTACAAGACCAAAAAATATATAAGTTTTAATTTAAAAAAAAGGAAAAAATGATGATAAAAGTCGCAACAGGAAAATCGCATAAAATGCTTTTTTTCAATACCCTAGCATTTACGATAGCTTTTGCAGCTTGGATGCTAAATGGGGTATTAGTAACTTTTTTAATGAGCAATCAAGTATTTGATTGGAACATGGTGCAAGCTGGTTGGCTTATAGGTATTCCAGTTTTGACAGGAGCGTTGGCGAGGTTTCCAGTCGGAATATTGACAGATAAATTTGGCGGAAAATATGTTTATGGTTTTTTGCTGATTTTATCCGCAATTCCGATGTATCTACTTTCAACAGCAAACAGTTTTACCGAGTATGCACTTTACAGTTTAGGGTTTGGTATAACAGGTGCTAGTTTTGCCGTAGGTATCGCATTTACATCTGTTTGGTATCCAAAGAAGAATCAAGGTATCGCTCTTGGAATTTTCGGTGCAGGTAATGCAGGTGCAGCAGCAACTGCAATTTTGGCTCCAACCGTTTTAAAACATTTGACAAACAATGGAGCAAATCTTGATGGGTGGAGAACATTGCCTATTTATTATTCTGTGATGCTTGTTGTCATGGGTATAGTATTTTTATTTGTAACAGAAAATAAGCTTACTGCATCATCGCATAAAACACTCGCACAAATGATGATTCCACTAAAAGATTTAAAAGTATGGAAATTTGGTTATTGGTACTTTTTGGTTTTCGGTGGATTTGTTGCATTTTCTCAGTGGTTAATCCCATATTTTGTAAATGTGTATTATCTTCCACTCGTAACAGCAGGACTATTCGCAGCTGCATTTAGTTTACCATCAGGTGTAATTCGAGCATTCGGTGGATGGTTATCTGATGTTTACGGTGAAAGAAAAGTAACAATGTGGGTTTTAACTGTTACTATAGGAATTACTGCTTTATTGATGGTTCCAAAGATGGATATTTCTTCTCCTGGGCCAGGTGTTGTAGCAAAAATACCAGGAACAGTAATAGCTATTAGTGGAAATAGTGTAACTGTTGGTAAAACGGTATATCATTTTACTCCTAAGAAAGAAAATGCAGGGGATAATATTATCGATAGTAAAGACATGTATATCCTTCCTGTTAAGCAATCTTGGCAATCAGCCATAGTAAAAGTTGGAGACAAAGTAAAGAAAAAACAACTTTTAATTAAAGGGTTCACTAAAATATCTTTTCAAGCAAATGTTTGGATATTTGCATTATTGGTGATTATTTTAGGTTCTACTTTTGGTATAGGAAAAGCTTCTGTTTATAAGTATATTCCTGAACACTATCCACAAGATGTTGGTATGGTAGGCGGTGTCGTTGGAGTTCTTGGTGGACTTGGTGGGTTTATAATACCAATTATTTTAGGGTATTTATTGAAATTCACTGGTATTTGGTCTAGTGCTTGGGTATTTATGTTTGTAGTTTCATTGTTGGCTTTATGGTGGCTGATGACAGAGATTACTAATGAAGCTGATAAAAAATAAGGAAAAAAATTAATGAATGAAGTAGTAGATGAAAATATGAATTTAGGAGATGGTGCTTCTCCGTACTCTCCACCAGATGCTTATAATCCTCCCAAGGTGGATGATGAAGTTCCTTATGAAGAGTTGCATCCATTTCTACAAAATTTGACCGATGAACACAAAGAGGTTTTGGATAGATTGACAGAATTTGAAGAAACCTTAGTTATGATGGAGCAAGGAAAAGTCGATAGAGAGATAGATAAGAGATTGCAAAAGTTTTTTGAGTATTTTGATGAAGAGTTGAGAACTCACAACCTAAGAGAAGAGAAAATATTTTTTAGGATTTTAAGCGAAAAGATGAATAAAGATGGTGATCATTCAAAAGGTATGGATGAGTTTAATTCTATAGATGTATTAGAAGATGAACATGCTAAATTTCTTCAAATGGCAGCTGTTACTTTTAATCTGTTTGCTCTTTTTTCAAGAATTCCTGATGAGAGATCAAGAATCATTGTTTTAGACGCTGCGATAACAGAATCAAGATCTTTTGCAGAGTTACTTAGAGTTCATATTTTTAGAGAAGAAACTATAATATTCACATATGCACATAGAAATTTTTCTGATGAAGAATTTGCAAAACTATAAAAAAGGAGACATAGAATGTCTATAAATATAACGAATTGGGATGTAGAAGACGAAGGATTTTGGCAAAGAGAAGGAAAAAGTATAGCCAATAAAAATTTATGGATATCTATTCCTGCACTATTGTTAGCTTTTTCAGTTTGGCTAATGTGGGGGATGCTGATAGTCCAGATGAAAAAAATGGGCTTTACACTAGGTATGAATCCACAGACTCCAGCAGATTGGGCAAATGTAAATTCAATGCTGTGGACTCTTCCTGCCGTTGCTGGTCTTGCAGGTGCTACTCTTAGGATTCCAAATGGATTTTTGATTGGTATCGGTGGAGGAAGAAATGTTATTTTCTTGACTACTGCACTTTTACTTATTCCTGCCTTTGGTGCTGGTTTGGTGATGGGCGACAAAAATGTTTCTTATGCAACACTCGCTATTTTAGCTGCAACATCTGGTTTTGGTGGAGGTAATTTTTCATCTTCTATGTCAAATATCTCTTATTTTTTCCCAAAGAGAGTGCAAGGTACATCTTTAGGTTTAAATGCAGGACTTGGTAACTTAGGTGTTAGTGTAATGCAATTTCTAATTCCAATAGTTCTTGCTACTGGCGTATTTTCTGCTGGTATGACTATGCCAAATTCCGACAAAATTGTTTACCTCCAAGATGCTGCTTGGGTTTGGGTTCCTTTGCTTATGGTTGTAGTTATAGCTTCATTTTTTGGTATGAATAACCTTAAAAGTGCTACTCCAAAATTAGGTAATTACGCAGGTGAATTTGGAAAAACTATATTGTTATTGATTTTTGGTGTAATTGCTTCAGGAGTTGGTGCATATATGCTAATTGGCTTAAAAATCAATATGTGGATAGTTCTTCCTACTGTTGTAATTGTATCCTTGCTATTGATGAAATTTTTATCTCCTAGCGAGTTAAAAGGCAATCTTAATAAACAGTTTGATATTTTTGGAAACAAGCATACTTGGATTATGACTATTATTTATACAATGACATTTGGTTCGTTTATCGGATATGCTGCATCTTTTCCAAAACTTATCCAAGATATCTTTCAAGGTCAAATCAATCCATTTCACTATGCATTTCTTGGACCATTGGTTGGTGCTTTAATTCGACCTGTTGGTGGTTGGTTAGCTGATAAAGTAAATTCTGGTTCAAAAGTAACCACTTGGAGTACTATTCTTCAAGTCGTTTCTGCTTTAGCTGTTGGTTATTTTATTGTAAGAGCTAGAGAAGTTGCTGCTATATCAGGTCCTGAAGCTGCCGCTGCTCAGTATTGGTGGCCATTCTTTTGGGGATTTATGGCTCTTTTTGCTGGCACTGGTATCGGTAATGGTTCTACATTTAGAAGTATCCCATATATATTCAATAAGACTCAAGCAGGTCCTGTATTGGGTTGGACTGCTGCAATTGCTGCTTATGGAGCATTTATTATGCCAAAACTATTTGGTCAACAAATAAAATCTGGGCATGCAGAGTATGCTATTTATGGTTTTGTTGCATATTATATGTTGTGTCTTGTATTAAATTGGTGGTACTACGATAGAAAAAATTCTGAAGTTAAATGCTAATAATTTAGCGCAAGGGAGAGTGTATAATTTTACTCTCCCGTTTAAATCATAAAACTATTTTTGGAGGAGAACATGCAACAAATCACATTTATGGATAAATATCCTGTATTTACAAAAACAATAGAAAAAGATAAAACACACTTCAATAATATGGACGAAATTATTTCATATCTTCGCCAGAAAATAGAAAAAGATCCTATTGCTATATATATAGGTATATTTGACCATTACACTTATACAAAAGGATTAGAATCACACGAAATCTCAGAAGACATACATGACGCAAAAAATATTTTGTGCTGTTTTGGAGATAAACTTATTTCCCCTCAAATTGCAGCTATCAGACCTCGTTCATTTGGTATAGTTGTTACAGACAATGCTTATGTAGTAAGCTTTCTTCAAGCCCCTAGCCCCGTGGCAAATAAAAAAATGATGCAATGGGTTCAAGAGATAGAAGGTTAAGCACTTGATGTAAAATCTTCACATTTTAGCTTTAAAAAGTTTATTTACAGTACTTACAAATTGTAGCGGATTTATGGCGTGTGAATACAATCTTATACCAAAATGCAGATGCGGTCCATTTACTCTTCCACTTTTTCCACTTAGTCCTACGATTTCATTTTGCTTTACTTTGTCTCCTACTTTCACTAAAATCTTACTTAGGTGATAATAACAGCTATAAAGCCCATCTCCATGGTCGATGACAACTGAGCCACCTGCATAATATCTTTTTTTAGCGATCACCACTACTCCATCGTTTGTTGCCTTTATCTTCGTGCCGATTTTTGCTCTAAAATCAGTCCCTGAGTGAAAGCTTTTTAAGACACTATTAAACATCCTTGCATTGCCATAAGAGCTAGTAATCTTCGAATGCAAAGGCAAGATAAAAGGCTTATTCCAATACCTTCTTGGTGTAGTAGTCGCATATATTATTTTGGCTTCTTTGTACTGTGCATATATCTTGTTGAGTGCTTTTTTACTTGGTTTTACTTTTGATTTTGCTACTTTAATTTGCTCTTTTTTGTACTTTCCTGCTCTTACATGTAGAGGTATTTTTTTACCATCTATCTTTAAAACTTCATCTTTAAGCTTACTCTTATAATCAATCGCTATAAGTGCAAATCTTTTGTTCTTTTCTACTGGATTTTGAAGTATCGGCAACTCTTTGCCATCTAAAGATATAGTATCTCCCTGCTTTAGCTCAACAAGTGCCACTTCTCCCTTTACTATATCTAAGGCATAAAGAGATAGAGATAAAAGGAGTAATAGAACTATTTTTTTCAAGCTCTACTCTTTTTAATAATCCCATAAGCTTCATTTATCTCTTGGAGTTTTACAGTCGCTTTATCTATGATTGACTGCTCAGCTCCCTTTCCCATCAGTAAATCAGGATGATTTGCTCGCACTAGTTTTTTGTATTTTGATTTGATGATTATCATGTCATCTTCTTTGCTTGCACCTAAAACTTTGTAGGCATTTTCTAGTGTATTTACTTGTTGATTGTATTGATTTGCATAAAAATTTTGAAATTTTTTGATTAAGTTTTCAAAATCACTCTTTTTTATCTCTAAGGCATTTGCAATATCTTCGCAAACCATACGCTCTTCGTTTGTAAATTCATTATCAATAAAAGCTAAGTTTAACAAATACTCTAAAGTGGAGAGTCTTTTTCTATAATCTCGTTTTGTTAATTTTAAATATTTTTGAGCGATTTCAAGTGTATTTTCAAAACCTTCAAGCTCTTTTTTGTATATATCTTTTAGTTTCGCTCTTATCTCTTCTTGGTTTTGAAAAACTGATGAAAGTTGGGTGAGAGTGTTACTAAGCATTTGTGCTTCTAGTTCGCTTACATGTCCATCAGCTTTTGCCACTTTTGCCATCAAAGCGATGAGAAGTCCAGCTTCATGGTCTTTTAAATCACCGTTAAATTTTTGCCTTGCATCAACTTTTATATTATAGCCATCGCTTTTATAATTGCGGGTTAGCATATAAAATACAATGACTGCGAAAAAAAGTAGTATAGATTTCATTTGATTGCTCCTTTAAAAAAAAGAGATTATATCATTAAAGTTCTAAAGTAAGAGTAAGATTTTGCAGACTAATTTTCATAGCCTGCAAATTTATTTTAATATTCTAATTGTTCCACATCATAGAGTATATCATCCCAAGGATGTCTATACATTGGCATATTTAGTCTTTTTTCATCCAAGATATGTCCGATAAAACCGATACATCTCCCTAGGATAAAAAACGCATTTAAAGCCCCGGCTTCTATAAATGTGTCTATCTCAACATCGCTATATCCAAGCTCTCTCCACATATCAACCATCAATACACCGATAGTTCCATCAACATTTAAGATTAGATTATCTTTTTTACTTGTTGTCTCTTTTTCGACTTCAAGTGCGTATTGTAAAATTGGACTTGAAGGGAAATTTTCACTTACAAATTTTTTAAGACTACTGATTCTCAAATCTGGGTTTCTAACTGATTTAATTCTATGTCCAATACCAGGAATTGGGATACCTTGTTTTTTCATGTATTTTAAAAACTCTTTTGGGCTTAAATTATTATCAAATCCATATTTAAAATACTTAGCAGCGTTGTCTATAGCTCCACCAAACCTTGGTCCTATCGTCAAAAGTCCAGCTATGAGTGAGCTTACAACATCTTTTCCTGCTCTTGCCGTTACTTTTGCATTGTGTGCCCCACTAACTGCTGGCCCATGGTCTGCTACTGTTTTTAAAACTGTTTCTATAAAATCAACTGCCCATCTTGGATATCTCTTCTTAAACCAAAGAATACTCATAACATCACCAAGTGTATATCCAGTATCTGGAGTTGCCACTTTTGAGATTGGAATACCACAATATGTTGCCTCTTCGCCTCTGTCATCACTGATAGTACAAATAAAATTTCTGGCTTTTCTTGTATTTGAAATTTCTCTAACATTTGGCTCTTTTATCTCTTTGATAACACCTTTTGCTAGTAAATCTTCGTAAACTTTATGTATAGTAGCGGGAATATCGTTAAATGAATCTGGCACAAAAAATCCAGCTTCGCTCATGGCTATATTTTTAGCTTCAGCAGTTTCTCTGTCTGCATTTGCACTAGCACCTGCATGACCAAATTGAACACCACTTTCAAAATGCTTAGCAATAGTTCCAATACACCAAGCTATGATAGGCTTTTTAATTTTTCCACTTTTTACAGCTTCTATGACTTTGTACTCTTCAGTTCCACCAACTTCTCCAAGTAAAATCATATATTTTACATCTGGGTTGCTTTCCATTCTTAGAAGATTATCTATAAAAACGGAGCCTACAAATCTATCTCCACCGATTGCTACACCCTCAGCTATACCATCAGCATTTAAAGAGATGATATTTGACATTTCGTTAAACAAACCGCCACTTCTAGTAACAAGCCCGCAACTACCGCATCTATTTAACTTGGAATTTATAATATTTTCCATAGTTCCGCCGATATTTGCTATCTTAAAAGCTCCCGGAGCGATGGCCCCTACAGTTGCAGGTCCTATAACTGTGACACCTTTATCTCTAGCAGCTTGATTCATAGTTCTTGCTCTTCGCTCAGGTATACCCTCAGCAGTCACCATGATAGTTTTAAATTGCCCATCAAGCTCTATAGCCTCCATAACAACATCATACGCCGTTCTAAATGAACCAAAGTTTAGTAAAACATCAGCGCCTGGAAAAGCCTCCGCAGCTTCTGCTGTGCTTCTATAAAGAGGTATCATAATTTCAGCATTACCAAAAAAGAATTTATCAAATTTTGCAGTACTTGTTGGTGCAACGATTGCTGCGATTGATGGTAATTTTCGCTCTATAGTATAGTCATAATCCAACATTCTTTGAATCGCACTTCTATTGTTGTTCCAGAATATCGCTTGTGTATCTTTTGTAAATAACCTGCTCATGATTATTTTTCCTCCTTAGCTAGAGACATTCTTACTATGTCAGTTACATGTGTTTGGGGACCATAAACTTCCATATATAGACCCAATCTATCTGCTGCTTCTTTGATGTCTTTTAAACCTTTTTTATAGTTTGGTCCACCTCGTCTGACATAAATCTTCACACCTATTTTTTTAAATTTCTGGGCATACTCTTCCAAGGATTGGATGATGCCTGTAAATGTTTTTGCAACATCTGTAAAATTTGCGATTGCACCACCAATTATAAGAATCTTATCTCTGCCTTTTGGGTCTTTAAATCTTGTCATAAGATCAAATATAGTGTCTGCATAAAATTTGGTTTCGTCGGTGGTTGGTCCTCCACTATACTCTCCATAGTTTGCAAGTTCGCTTACATTACCACTTAAGTCTGCTATAGTATCTGCATAAACAACGCTAGCACCACCGCCTGCCACCATAGTCCAAATTCTTCCCATTGGGTTTAAAATAGTAAGTTTTAGTGAAGCTCCACTCTTTGCATCGGCATCAGATATGGCTTTTTCTTCAGTTGATTGATCTTCCATGCCAAAAGCGGTTGGATACTCAATCTTGCCCCAATCTTCTAGCATAAGATACCCTGCAGTATCGTCTAGTCTTGCCACTAAGTCTAAAATTGCCATCTCGTTTTGCTCAAGCATAACAAGAGGGTTAATCTCAAGATATGCAAAGTTTAAATCCCTGTAAAATCTAAAAAAATCTATAGCAAAAGATATAAATGCTTCTTTTTTATCCGCAGGTAAATCAACTGGCGCATTTGCACGAACCAAATGGTCTATATTCGCATCTTGCATATTTATAGGGATCACAACTTCTGTTACTTTTTCTTCCCATCCATCTTCTACTTCCATGCCGCCTTCAGTTGACATGTAAAGAACATCATCTTCACCAACAGTTGTAGCAGATATATAATACTCTTGCTCTTCGCTATGAGGAGTAAATGGCTCAATTATAAAGTGTGTAAGAGTTCCATGCTGACCTGAAAGAAGAGTTGTGGGGTGAGATATTTGCTCATCTATCCAACTTGCGGCAACTTCCAAAGAGACATCACCTGGTTTTTTATCTTTAAATAAAACCAGACCGTTTTTTCCTCTTTTTCCAAACAGCATGTCTGGTTTAGCTACGAGTGTTTCTTGTTTGAGCCACTCAAAACCATGTTCATTTGCTTTTTTTCTTAATTCGTCTCCACTACTAACTAATACAGATTTAAACCCATATTGAAATCCACTAAAGTATTTTTCCCAATGCTTGGAAAAAAGTGCCTTCCCATCATATTCACGAATCGCTCTTTGAGCCATAGTAAATCCTTTAAGTTTTCTTAAAATTATTTATTAATTAAAATATATTATATTATACCAATATAATGCTTAAAAAAATCTATGAGTTTTAATGTCTTTGAAATACCATAAGTAGTTTTTCTGTACCACTTCCAAATAAATCTATTGGAAATGTCTCTATAAGTTTAAAGTTTTTTATATTTTCAAAAGTTTTTTTATGATGATAATATTGCAGTATCTTACCAGTTGATTTTATAAAAAAATCTCTTTTTTTTTCAAAAAAAGTTAAGTTTGTAGTGAGTATTTCTTCTTCAAAATAGGATTCTACAGATAAAAATCTATCATTTTCATCTCTAACCATAACCCCATCAGCTAATTCAAAACCTTCAATTGTATTTACATCTGCTAAAAAATAGCCATCAGGTTTTAAAACGGTTGAGAGTTGCGAGAAAAAGCCATCTATCTCATCAAGTTTTATATAATTAAGAACATCAGCAACCCCCAAGGCACAATCAAAAGATGCATCTTCGAGTTCATTTAATTCTTTTGTACAAGCATTGACACCTAAACTCTTAGCTCTTTTTACCATCATTTCACTTCTATCTATACCGCAAGAGTTAAAACCCTTATTTTTTAAAAGTTTCAACAGTTTACCATTGCCACAACCGATATCCAATACTTTTTTTACATCAAGAACAGATAGTAAATTTAAATATTTTTCGTATAACTCTTCATATTCTCTATAAAAACCAATCATTGGTTCTATTTTGGCATATAAATCTAATGGCTCAATCAACTAAATCCTTATTAAATTTTTGAGTATCAAATGTTTTGTTTAGATATTCACACACGATTTTAACATCTCGCTCTGCATTTCCAAGACAGCTTGTCGCTCCTGGACTCGGTGTCATGTTAAACAGTATGCCAGTCCCTGGATTTACGCTAGCTTCACCAAGCATTAGCTTTTGGTTTTTCTTGTCCAAAACTTGTGGTCTTATGCCTCCAAATCCTTTTGCATATTCTATATCTTCAAGTTGCAAAGAAGGTACTATTTTTCTCACATCTTTTAAAAAGAATTTTTTATTCAAATATGGAACTTCAAATAAAAAGTTTCTTAAGACATAATTTCGTATAGTGGAGTCTGATAACAAATCTAAGAAAATTTTTCCAACATTATGGTCAAATCTAAGGGTTTTTATAAAATCCATATAAGTCCCACCTGTATATCTCTCAAGCTTTGGCAAGGCAAGAGCAGTTGGCCCAAATCTTGTATATCCATTTGCTAAGATATCAGGGTCGCCATGAAGTGCAGCAAATGGCAATTTTGGGTTTTGAACCATATATACCTTGCCTTTTAAAATCTTCTTAGTGCTAAGATAAAAACTCCCAGCCATCGGCAAGCAACTATAATCTAACCCATGCCCCATCTCATGAGCTAAAAACAAAGAGTGAGCCCCCGCATCGACAACTACAAAATCTGCAGTATATGTGTGAGTTGCAGTTTGCACTATATGCATCTCTCCTAATTGTTTTATATGGACTATTTTTGAGTTTAAAAATACATCTGTTTGCTTGTCTTCAATCTTGATTGCATTTTCTACTAAACTCTCTGTCATAGAGCCAAAATCTACTGTACTATATTGTCCACCTTCAACTCCAACGCCTACGATATTTTCATCTCTTTGCTTACCATTTTCATCAAAAATCAAACTTGGCTCAATTTTGGCAAGTTTATCTTTCTCAAAAACTTCTAGATATGGAAAAAGCTCTTTAAAATCTTCATATCTGTGTCGCATATAAGCCACTTCTTCATCCCCTACACCGATAGCCATCTTTTGCATAGCAAACATAAATTTGTCTTCATAACCATACTGTAAGCAATATTTTTCTACCATTTTTGCAGTTCGCTTAACATTTTTGGCTTTATCAACAGTATAATTGGTTTCAATATCACCACAATGAATCGTCTGTGAGTTGCTTGTGCCTTTAGAGTTTAATTTTGCTAGAGTATTGTATTTTTCAAAAAGTGCAATCTTTTTAATATCAGTATATTTTGCCAATTCGTAAAATATGGCGGCACCAGAAATGCCTCCACCAATAACCAATACTTCATAGTGGTTTCTCATCATATAATTCATCCTTAGAAGAAATTTTTATATTGTTACATAATAGACTAATATTATGATAAATTTTTATGATTAATTATAATATATTATCTTAATTTTATGGCAATAGCATCTATTTCTATGCTAACATTTAGAGGCAAAGTTTTTACCGCCACAGTTGAGCGAGCTGGTTTATGATCACCAAAAAACTCAGCATAAATCTTATTTACCTCAGCAAAATCACTCATATCTGCCAAAAATATAGTAGTTTTTACTACATTAGAGAGAGAACTTCCAGCTTCTTTTAAAACTTCACTAAGATTTGTTAAAACTTGCTTTGCCTGCGCTTCCACGCCACCTTCAACCAAATCACCATCTTTTGTGAGCCCAATCTGTCCTGATGTAAATATCATCTCACCTACCTCAACAGCTTGAGAGTATGGTCCTATTGCAGTTGGTGCTTTATTTGTTTGGATAAATTTCATCTTATGCCCCCTTTGTTAGGAGCAAAGCTCCTGACAAATTCCTCGCGACTAAAGCACGAGCTATCGCTCTGTATAATTTCATTTTATTGTCTCCTCAAAATTTTTCTATTATTTTGATAAATATTTTGGTTAAATCTTCTACTTCTTGAAGTTTGCATCTTTCATTTATAGCGTGAATTCTATCATTTATCACGCCAAGTTCTACTGTTTTTACTCCAAATTCTGCTAAAAGTCTAGCATCACTTGTACCTCCACCTGTTGTTAATTGTGGATTTACTTTCGTTATGTCCTGCACAACGCTTTGGAGTAATTTTACGATTTTAGAATCTCTTTTTGTCACAAAAGATTTTGCACTTTGATTAAGAATCAATTTAAAATCTAATTCTTTTAAAAGAGTGTTTATATAAGTTTCTATATCTTCCTTGCTGGTTTTTGTAGAATTTCTTACATTGAACATAAGTTTTAAATGCCCTGGTGTTACATTTGTCACTTCCATTCCACTTCTTATGTCCGTAACAACAAGCTCGCTTGGAGCAAAATTTTCATCCCCTCTATCAAAATTATGAGCAGTTAATTTGTCCAATAGTGGAGATATAAGATTTATAGTATTGACGGACTTTTGGGGGTAGGCAGCGTGTCCTTGTTTGCCAAAAACTTCTATGATTCCGTTTATCGACCCACGCCTTCCTATCTTAATAGTGTCTCCAAAAACACCTTCACATGTAGGCTCCGCTACTATCGAAAAATCTGGAATCATGTTTTTGTTTTTAAGATATTTTAAAACCTCAATAGTTCCAAATTTAGCATCACCTTCTTCATCACTAGTTAAGATAATAGACAAAGTCCCATTAAAATCTTTTGCATCTTTACAAGCTTTTAAAAACGCGGCCACTCCACTTTTCATATCTTGCGTGCCTCTTGCATGAACAAATCCGTCTTTGAGCGTTGGCTCAAATGGATCACTATTCCAACCAATTCCTGGGGGAACCACATCTACATGTCCAGCAAAACAGAGGTGTTCGCCTTTTGAAAATACCTTATATAAAAAAAGATTTTTTGTATCATTTATATCTATTCTTATAGCTGTGAAATCTGATAAATATTCTTCTATAAAATCAAGTAAACCTGCATCATCAGGTGTTATTGATTTATGACGAAGTAGTTTGAAAAAAAGTTCTTGAAGTGTCATATTGTAGTTTTTCCTATTTGAGTTTAGGGGATGGTTCGCCAAGGTAAAAACCTTGAAACTCATCTATGCCTAAATCTAAACAAATTTCAAAAATTTCTTCACTATGAACAAACTCAGCTATAGTTTTTATATCAAGTTTTCTTGCAAATGCGATAATTGAGCTTACAATTGCATATGAGTTCTTGTCTTTATCTATATTTTTTATCAAAGACCCGTCAATCTTAACATAATCAGGGTGTAATTTCATAAGATAAGAAAAATTACTATAACCAGTACCAAAATCATCTATCGCAATCTTACATCCCATTTTTTTTAATCTTTGTATAAAACTCTCAGCTCGCTCAATTTGAGTTATATTTTCATCTTCTAAAATTTCAAAAATAACTTGTTTAGATACTCTATATTTTTTTAGCATCGAAATCACAAAATTACTCACATTGCTATCGCTCATGTCTCTTGCCAAAAGATTAACAGAAACAGTAGCCCCAGTCTCGCTTATCTTAGCAAAACTTTTTTCTATGAGAAGTTTTTCTATATCTGCATATCTTTTCACCTTTTTAGAAACATCCAAAAAGAGTCCTGGGGGAATAATCTCTTCATTTTCATCTAGTATCCTTACTAAACATTCATATTTTATAATTTCTCGATGTGCATTAAAAATTGGTTGATAAAATGGTATAACCCTATCGTCTTTTATAGCATTTTTTATAAATTTTGACCATTTTATCTGATTTATATACTCTTTTTTATCGTCAATTCTTTTAAAATAACATTGATAATCTATCTGTTTTATCTTTGCTTCTTTTAAGGCCATAGAAGCTTTTTCTAAGATATGATCTTTTTCCAACGCAAACCCTAAAGTTACATTTATCTCAATCTCATCTTTATAATTTGGATTATCTATCATTTTGCCTTTAAACATATTTGATATTTCTATTGAGAGTTCTTCATATCTGTCTATATCAAGCGCAGCATTCTCTAGTAATGCAAACTCATCTGCTCCAATTCTATATAAATTTAAACCCTCTTGTATGGATAGATTTTTAAGAATATCTGCGACTTCGCATAAAACATAATCACCTGTTTCATTGCCATAGTATTCATTTATATCTTTAAAGGAGTCGATATTGAGGATTATAAGCTTTGGTTTGTCCATGGCATAGATATCTTTCATAAGTGCAACTCTGTCATGGAGATTTGTCAATGCATCTATTTGTAGATTGCTCAAGTCATTTTCCTTTTTTAGAAGCCATTCATATTATAAGATTTTTTATATTAAAAAATCATAATTTTACCAAAGTTGCTCCATATCCTCCCATATTGATTGGTGCATCTGAGTATGAAACCAAACTTGGATAAGTAGATAAAAATGTCTTAACTGCATATGCTAATTTTCCTGTTCCAATACCGTGATAAACAAGCACCTCATCATAGCCGTTTATTAAAGCATCTGAGAGAAATTTATCTAAGTTTTCTATGGCTTCCTCTGCTCGTTGTCCATGCAAATCTAAAGTTACAGAACTTGTAGCACTTGGCTTTGTGATGGTGATTTTTCTTCTTTTTTTTGGAGGAATTCCACTTTTTTTAAGCGTATTTAATGGCACTCTAAGTGTAATTCCTTCACACTCTATGGATGCTATATCTTTTTTTATGGTTTTTATTTTTCCTTTTGAATTCCCATATTTTACATAATCTCCAACCATTAAATTTTCACTTTTTTGGACTATATTTATCTTTTTTGCTTTTACCTTAAACTCGTTTGCCCTATTCAATGCCCTATGCCCCTCTTTTGAATCTTTAGATTTTATGGCAACTTTTGCTTCTTCTATAGCTTTGTTAAAATTCTTTTGCATCTTTACAGTTTGGCGTTCAAACTCAAGTTTCGACAACTCTTGCTCATCTTTTAGGGCAATTTTTAATTTTTTTGCCTCTTCTAATTTTTCTTCAAGTAGCTTTGATTGTTTTTTCATCTCTAATTCTAAATCTATATTTTTTTGAATCAAATCATTTAAATTTTCTTTATCCTCGCCATAAACGATTCTAGCTTCCTTTATGATAGGTGCTGGAATTTTATATCTAAGGGCTGTTTCAAATGCATAACTTTTCCCGATAGTTCCATTTAAAAATTCATAAGTAGGTTGTTGATTTTTTTCATCATAAATTGCAGCTAAGAGTTGAACTTGCTCATTTGTAGCAAGCAGTGAAGCTAATCTTTTGTGATGGGTTGTGATGATTATCTTTATATCTTTTTGGATTAATTTTTCTACTATTACCTTAAACAAGCTTGCAGCCTCATCAGCGTCAGTTCCAAGTTCTATCTCATCGATGCCCACCAAGGTTGATTTTTTGGCAAAAAGTTTACTAAATTCATGCATTCTGCCTGCAAAAGTAGATATATCATTTTTCACGCTCTGCGGGTCATCTAAGATAGCCACTATATCTTTAAAAGAGCCTATTTTTGTGTGAGTTGAGTCTATCGACATAGGAAGCAGATATTTTGCTAAAAAAGCAGCACTTAGAAGTGACTTTAAAAACATAGTTTTTCCGCCAGCATTTACACCCGTTATCATAAGCACATGTTTATCAAAATCAACACTTATGGGCTTTGGACTACCAAGGGCTGGATGTGAAAATTTAGATATTGTTATGTCATGGCCGCTATTGGCTAAAACAAATTCTAAATTTGTATTTTTAGCAAATGTCACCCTTGCAAAATAAGCATCAAATTTATCGAATTCTCTATTTACAAATGTCAAAAAATGAACGAACTTTGAAAACTTAGCTGATATTTCTTTTGCATATTTATATATCAATTCCTCTTTTTTATCGACCAATCCACTCTCTTTTGATTTTAAAGAAGAGATTGAATCTGGAAATATATAGAAAAATCCACCACTACTTCTACCAACAACACTTCCTTTTATGACATGATTAAAACCACCTCTTAAAAGCAAGGCTTCTTGATTATTGATATAATGCACTTGCCTGTCAACTAAATAATTTGAAAGTTTTGAGTTTGACATAAGACGCCTAAGAGCGGTGCTAGTTTCTTCTTTAATCTTGCCAAGAGCATAAGAGATAGCTCCAAACTGCTCATCTATGCTACTTTTTAACTCGCCTTTTTCATCAAAGTATTTGCAAATCTCTTTTATCTCATCAGGAATTTCTATCTTTTGCATCCACAAACTAAGATTTCCTTCTAAAAATATGGTTTTTAGATAAATAAAATATTTGACTATCTTAATAAATGAATAAATTTCATAAATCTTCAAGATGCCTTTTTTACTTAGATGTGCTAAAGGAATATCAAGATTCTCAACTTCTAGTGGTGCTTTTATGCTAGTTGCTTGCATCAATTCTTTTATAAATCTATAATGAATCTTAGAGTCACCTTGCATAAAAAGTGGCTTTGGTCTTGCAAGGTAGCCATAAAAAGAGTCTGTAAACTCTGCTAAATCTAGCTTTGAGAGTAGTTTTTTCATCTCTTACATGTAGAGATATCTATAACGATACCTTTTAACTCTTTTTTATCTTCTTTTGCTACAAAACTAAGAGTTCCGCTTATAAATGAAAAAGAGTTTATATCCACTTTATAATCACCGCAAGTTAGAATTTTACCTTGTCTGTAAGCATTTACGATCCCTCTATCATGTTCGGCTACATTTTGATTATAAACGGTAAACAACCATCCAACTGCGAAAACCAACACCAAAGAAATTATTATATAAATCTTAGTTATTTTCGCAAGTGAATCATTTTTGGAAACAAATGCCAATAAAACAGCCAAAATAAGAAGTAAAAATAGAACTATTTGCACTTATGCACCTCGCAATTGATATGTGATATCGCCAGCACCAAAACCGATGACTAAGCCGCTGTCTAGCTTTTTATCTATCTTGCTATCTATCACCAAATCCAATGATTTTGTTTTTTTGATGACACTTTTTGCAAAGATAGGGTTATATCTTTTGAACTCTTTTTCAAAATCTATATCTATTTTCTTTTCACCAACACTCCAAACAGGAAGAATTATAAGTTTATCAACTCCAGCGAAACACTCGACAAAACCTTTTAGGTTATCATAAACTCTTGAGTATTTATGAGGTTGCCAAACCACAGTTATCTTTTCTAAATTCATCATTTTGGCATATTTTTTAGCAGAATGCATAGTGGCTGTTATCTCGGTGGGATGATGGCCATAATCATCAATCAAAGCAAAATTATCCTCTTTTTCTATGATATCAAATCTCTTTTTGATGCCTCTATAGTTTTTAAGTCTCGCCCTTGCGGTTTCTATATCCATCTCACTCAAACTCGCTAGTACCGCCAACGAAGCATCGATCACGATATGCTCACCGATGCCCCACACTTCAAATATTCCTAAATCTTTTAGTATAAACGAAGTAAAAGGCTCATCATTTTTAATGAATGTTTTTATATCTTTTAAATCACGACTTGGGTACAGTCTTATGGCTTCAAGCTTATCAAGTGTGCCAAGAAACTCATCTTCGGCATTTATCACTCTAATGGTTGCACTTTTTAAAAACTGCTCATATGCCCCATAAAATCTTTTTAAATCATAATTATAATACTCCATATGCTCTGGCTCTGCATTTGTAACAACTGCCACATAAGGGTTTGAATTTAAAAAACTCTCATCACTTTCATCTGCTTCAAAGATGATGTTATTGCTCACTTGGTAGTGCATATTTGTATCAAACTGCTTACTTTCAGCACCTATAATAACAGTGCCTTCGACCATAGATGCTAGCATCGCAGAAGTTGTGCTTTTACCATGAGCGCCACATGTTGCAAACACTCTTCTATCTTTTAATATCAAAGGAAGAGCATCTTTTCGGGACAAGGTCAAGATATTTCTTTTTCTCGATTCCACTAATTCTACATTATCATCTTTTGCAACTGATGTGTAGATAATAAGGTCTTGGTTTTTAATATTTTTAGCGTCGTGAGGGATGCTTACTGTTATACCTTCTTCTCTTAATTTTTTAGTTATTTTTGTTTCTTTTATATCTGAGCCGCTTACTACAAAACCTTCTTTTTGAAGATATCTAGCCAATCCAGAGAGTCCGATACCGCCAATTCCTACAAAATGGATGAATTTCATATATTATCTTCCTTGGTAAAGTCGCTAATTCTTGTCAACACTTCTTTCGTCTTTTCACTATTTTCAACTAGCGCTACACGAACATAAGCACTTCCTATTCCCTCTCGTCCCAAAAAACTTCCAGGAAGAACTTTTACATTTTTCTTTTCATATAATCTTTTTGTAAATTCTAAATCATTATCAACTTCAAGCCAAACATAAAAAGTAGCGTCACTTTTTTTAACACCTAAAATCTCACTTGCCAATTCTAGGTTTTTCTTATAAACTGCCCTTGAATTTTCTACATGTAAGTCATCACTCCAAGCAATACTAGCTGCTTTTTGCAAAGGCAGGGGAATTGCAGTTCCCACATAAGTTCTGTATTTTGAGTACTCTTTTAATATATTTTTATCACCTGCTATAAAACCAGACCTAAGTCCAGGAGCACTACTTCTTTTAGAAATAGAGTTTATGACTAGTATATTTTTAAAGTCCATATTTCCTACATGTAAACTAGCCTCAAGCAAAGAAACAGGTGCATTATTTGAGTAAATCTCACTATAACATTCATCGTTCATCAATACAAAATCGTATTTTAATGCTAATTTTACCCATCTAGCCAACTCATATTTACTCATAGTTGAAGAGGTGGGGTTATTTGGAAAATTTAAAATAACCAAGTTTGCCTTTTTTAATCTTATATCGCTAATATCAGGTTTAAAGTCATTTTCTTTTGTCAAATTTAGATGAATCACATCAGCCCTACAAGCAGTTGCGGCACCTTCATATATCTGATAAAAAGGATTAGTAAAAGCTATAGTAGGATTTTTCACATCAAAAAGTAAAAACTGAGGAAAGTTAAAAAGAACTTCTCTAGTACCAAATGTTGGTATCAACTCATCTTGTTCTAGCTCAACCCCAAATCTTCTCTTTACAAAACCTAACTGAGCAATTTTAAGATACTCTTCACCAGCAGTTTTGGGGTATTTTTTCAAAAGCTTAGTGCTATTTTTAAGCTCATCTTGTATAATCAAAGGTGTTTCAAACTGAGGCTCACCGATAGTCAAAATTGCTTCACTATGCTCTTGCGATGGTTTTATATCTTTTAACAATTGTGTTAATTTTTCAAACGGATATGGTTCAAATTTCAATTTTTTTCCTTTTAGGGGTCAGGGTTAAACTTTTAACTTTTTAAAAAAGTTAAAAGTTTAACCCTGACCCCTTTTAGCGAGTTGCTTTTTCCAGCCCCATAGTTTTTTTGCATTTAAAGACTCTTCTTTTTCTATATCGCATAGAAGTATCTCTTCTTTGTGCCCAAGTGAGAGTTCAATCTCTCCGTAAGGATTTACTAGTTTACTATGTCCATAAAACCTCCAAGATATTTTATCATCACTGTAATTTCCTACTCTATTGGCTCTTAAAATGTACATAGAGTTTAAAAATGCTCTTGTTTTTAGCATAGCTTGCCATCTATTTGCAGAATCAAATGTTGAAGATGATGGCATCAAAACCACATCTACATTTTTTTTCATAGCATCCATCCAAACTGCATCAAAATGTGCCTCATAACCACTTATGATTCCAAATCTTATCTTATTTAATGTAAATATTGGTGTAGAAAATATCTCTACAACATTGTCAAAAAACTTTTCTTCATCCCAATGTTTAAAATTTATCAAAAATTGCTGATTATAATAATGCACACTTTTAGGCGAAAATTTTGCAACAGATTTAAACAGTTTTTCACCTTTAACCAAAACAATCGGAGCAATTGCTGTGATATTGTATCTACTGCATAAATCTTTTAAAATTTTTATTTTGTGATTTGTCTGCTCTTTTATCATAAGAATCGGCATAGTCTCTAACTCTTTAAAAAAACTATTTAGTGCATATTCACTCAATAAAATAAGCTCCACACCTTTTTTCTCACAAATTCTAAAATAATAATCTAATTTTGCTTCACTCATAGGAAGAGTAGAAAGTTGAAGTGCGGCACATTTCATGAGTGCTTGTCTATTTGGAGTTTTTCATACTCTAGTTTGGCATCTTCTATCATTTTAGTAGCTTCGTTTAGTATTGCTATGCCTTTTTTGTATTCATTCATACCATCTTTTAGTGTGATACTTGGGCTGCTTAATTTTTCTAAAATCTCTTTTGCACTTTTTAACTTATCTTCAAAGCTTATCTCATTATCCATCTAATGCCTTCCTTATATAAAAATCAAATTTATCATATTCTACTAAAAATGCATCGTGCCCGTAGTTACTATCTACACAATGATACTCAACTCGTTCGCCTCTTCCTAAGTCTTTTAAAGAGTCTCTTATCGTCTCCATTTCACTTGGCATGAAAAGCATATCACCCCTAAAAGATACAAGTGTTATCTTGGCTTTTATACTTTTTAGTGAAGCACTTAGAGAATCCTTATTTCTTGAAGCATCAAATATATTCATCGCTTTTATGATATAAAGATAACTTAACGGGTCAAATCTTTTTGCAAAGTTTTGTCCATTATATTCCATATATCTCTCAACTTGAAATCTTCCAAAAAGCTCATACAAACCATCTGTTTCAACATAATTTCTACCAAATTTCTTTTGCATAGACTCTGGGCTTAAAAAGCTAATATGCCCAGCCATCCTACCTATAGCAAAACCATTTAATCCACTCTCTTCAAAATCTTCTTTTTTATAATTGCCATCTTGAAATCTTGGGTCTTTTACGATGCCTTCCATGGCCAACTTATTAAACGATATCGCCCAAGGGCTTGTCGCATAGGTAGAGGCTAGCATAATCACTCTATCTGTAAATTCTGGGTGTTCAACTCCAACACAAAGTGCTTGCATGCCACCAAGTGAGCCTCCAATAACTGCATAAGCTTTGTTGATTCCAAGTCTTTTAAAAAGACTCATCTGAGAATTAATCATATCACTTATAGTTATCACAGGAAACTTCATACGAAGAGGTTTTTGTCCTTTTTTGGTTTGGCTGACAGGTCCACTTGAACCAAAACAGCTCCCAAGGATATTTACGCAAATTACAAAGTATTTTGTAGTATCTATCACTTTACCATCACCGATAAGTCCATCCCACCAACCTGGCTTCGAGTCGCCTTCGTATTTGCCAGCTGCGTGGTGTGAGCCTGTAAGTGCATGAAAAACGACTATAGCATTTGTCTTATCGAAATTTAGCTCACCATAAGTTTCATAAGCAAGAGTATATCCTTCTAAAATACGACCACTCTCAAGATAGAGTTGCTCGTCAAAATACTCACTGCTTGTAAAAATTTTCATATATACCTAATTTATCCTATAATTTGGTGCTTCGTGTGTGATTATAACATCGTGGACATGACTCTCTTTTAAACCAGCACTTGTAATCTCTACAAATTCAGCCTTATCTTGAAAATCAATTAAATCTTTACCACCAACATAACCCATAGATGACCTAAGTCCACCCATAAGTTGATGAACCACATCTTTTATAGAGCCAATAAGTGGAACTCTTCCCTCGATGCCCTCAGGCACTAACTTATCTGTAGCCGTTCCATCTTGAAAATACCTATCTGTACTGCCTTGAGCCATAGCTCCGATACTTCCCATACCTCTATAAGTTTTATATTGTCGTCCTTGATAAGTTATGATTTCGCCAGGACTCTCAACAGTTCCCGCAAGTAAACTTCCTATCATCACAGAGCTTGCTCCTACAGCTAGTGCTTTTGCTAAATCACCAGAGTATTTTATACCGCCATCTGCTATGATTGGCACTCCGTGAGCTTTACCAATTTCGCTACACTCTTCTATGGCTGAGATTTGAGGAACTCCAACACCTGCTACTATTCTAGTAGTGCATATACTTCCAGGTCCAATTCCCACTTTAACCGCGTCAGCTCCAGCTTCTATGAGAGCTAGTGCGGCTTCTTTAGTGGCTATATTTCCAGCTATTATATCAACATCTAACAACTCTTTTATCTTTCTTACGGTATCTATGATGCCTTTTGAGTGACCATGGGCAGAGTCTAAAACAAGTACATCAACGCCAGCTTTTACAAGAGCTGTAGCTCTATCCACTTGTCCAACGCCGATGGCAGCTCCGACTATAAGTCTTCCAAATTCATCTTTATTTGCATTTGGATACTCTTTTCTTTTCTTCAAATCTTTTATAGTAATCAAACCTTCTAGTTTGTTATTTTTTCCGACAACTGGGAGTTTTTCCACTTTATTTGTTTTAAATATCTCTTCAGCTTGGTCAAGTGTAGTTCCTTTTGAAACTGTGATAAGAGGCATAGGAGTCATCACTTCACCAACTTTTTTATCAAACATAGTTTCAAATCTTAAATCTCTATTTGTCAAAATTCCAATCAATATATCATCATCATTTATAACAGGAACTCCAGAGATTCTATACTCACTCATGATATCTGCTGCTTCTCGCACACTTGAATCAAAATGCACAGAAACAGGGTCTATGATGATTCCGCTTTCACTTTTTTTAACTCTTTGAATCTCTCTTGCTTGCTCTTTTATATCCATATTTTTATGGATAATGCCGATGCCTCCAAGTCTAGCTAACATGATTGCAGCTCTATGTTCTGTTACTGTATCCATAGCAGCTGAAACAAGAGGTATGTTTAAAGCTATGTTTTTAGTTAGCATAGAATTTAATTTTACTTGCTTTGGTAAAACTTCTGAGTACTGTGGCACCATCAAAACATCTTCAAATGTTAAAGCTCTTTTGCGTATCTTCATTTTAATGTCCCCTTTTTACGGAAGTAAATTCCGCAAAAATTCCTCGCCCTATTGCGCGAGTAAAAACTCTGTATCTCATTTTACTCTCCTGTTTTTTATTTTAATTCTCTTTCTAAACTCATAGCTCCGTTAAAAAGCTCTTGTTCGCCATATGCTTTTCCTATCAATTGTCCACCTATTGGTAAACCCTGTGCATTTTTACCCAATGGAACTGAAATTCCCGGGAGTCCTGCAAGATTTAAAGAGATTGTATATGCATCACTTAAATACATCTCAAGCGGGTCTTTTTTACTTCCAAATTCAAATGCAGGAGTTGGAGCAACTGGAGCAAATATCAAATCTGCCTCTTCAAAAATCTCTTCATATTGTTTTTTTATAAAATGTCTAGCTTTTTGTGCTTTTATGTAGTAAGCATCATAATATCCACTACTCAAAACAAAAGTTCCAAGCAAGATTCGTCTCTTTACTTCTTCACCAAATCCAAGGCTTCTACTTTGTAGATACATGTCTTTTAAGCTCTCGTTTGATTGCCTGTTGCCATATCTTACTCCATCATATCTACTAAGATTTGCACTCGCTTCTGCGGTTGCTATGATGTAGTAGGTTGCTATATCGTATTTTGTATTTATAAAGTTTTTATATATGATTTTATGGCCTGCAAGCTCAAGTGCTTTTATGCTCTCTCTCATCTTTTCTTGCACATCCGCATTTGCTTCGCTAAGATAGTTTTCTATCACTGCGATAGTCATCTTTTTGTCTGGATTTAAAGCATCAGATACTTTTTTATGAGCGATATTTGCACTAGTGGAATCACGGCTTTCATGTCCTGCTATGATGTCATACAAAATGGCTGCATCTTCAACATTTTGAGTGATTGGTCCTATTTGGTCAAGTGAGCTAGAATATGCTCCAAGTCCATATCTACTTACTTTTCCATATGTTGGTTTCATACCAACGCAACCACAAAAAGACGCAGGCTGTCTGATACTTCCACCTGTATCGCTTCCAAGAGCCGCTATTGCGATGCCCCCAGCCACTGCTGCCGCACTTCCGCCACTGCTTCCTCCTGGCACTCTGCTTAAATCATGAGGGTTTCTAGTTTTGCCATAAAACGAACTCTCAGTCGAGCTTCCCATAGCAAATTCATCCATATTTGTTCTACCAAATGGGGATAAGCCGTGATGTAGCATATTGTTTATAACCGTTGCGTTATATGGGGCAATGTAACCTTGAAGTATGTTTGAACCACTCGTTACTTCCCAGCCATTTACTTGGATATTATCTTTTATAGCTATTGGGATGCCATCCATATACTGAGAAATTTCCGTATTTGTCAACTGTTCTATATAAGCGCCTATCTCTTTTTTATCTTCTATCTTTTTTATTAAATCTTGCCTAACATGTGCTATCTCTTCTTTGGGAAGGCTAAGAGCTTCTTTTAATGTTATCAATTCATACTCCTGCTTTTTACTAAAAATATGCTTATCGCAATGAAAACAAATATAACTCCGATTGTCTCAAAGATAAATCTTAGAGTTACTGGTTCACTAAACATCGCTAATACAACTCTCTTTTGGTTTTTCGCCTTTACATCTTGGACAAAGATTGTCTTCCTCTTTAGCTCTATATTTCCAGCATCTTGGGCATTTATATCTTTTTGCAAAATATATATTAAATTCATCAGCACCCACTTTAAAACTTTGGATTGGGTTATCTGCACTTGCACATATGATATTGCTCACTGTAAACCAATCTTCTGCGTCGTTGCTGCTTAATTTTTTAAGCTCATTTGAGGCTGAATAAAGAACAAGTTCCAAGGTTGATTTTATCTTTTTATCTTTTTTAAGATTATCAACTATCTCAAAAAATTTCTCTCTAGCTTGCATCATATAGGCTTCATCAAAAGGCATCTTGATTTCAGGTAACTCTTCATATACTAAATCAAAAACATCTTCACAATCGCCTTTTATGATTTTTGGAGCATGTTCTAATATCTCATCCACGCTGTATGTGAGTATTGGAGCATAAAGAGCTAGCATGCTTCTTGCGATAAGAGCCATAGCACTTTGGGATGATCTTCTTGTTTGTGAATTTTTATCATCACAGTATAGTCTATCTTTAGAAATATCAAGGTAAATTCCACTTAATTCA